>Ga0209515_10001322_pt1 | contig 41976 bp, 40 predicted proteins | sample Subgroupgradi54m_FD_187454 | JGI IMG/M metagenome (GOLD analysis project Ga0209515, IMG submission 187454) | Subsurface groundwater microbial communities from S. Glens Falls, New York, USA - GMW60B uncontaminated upgradient, 5.4 m (SPAdes)... ... | reverse complement strand
TCCAACTTCAAGGCCGGGCGGTGGGGGAGACGCTGTGCGATGCCTACCTGCGCCATCGCCACGGCGACTTCACTCCCGTCGCTGTCTCCGGCGGCTAAACTCTTACTAGGCGTGCGGCATGTAAAAGTAATATAATTCTGATAATCTCCTTGAAATCAGCCCTCCGTGCGGGTAAACTTGAATGTATCCAGTCATGAACAAACCCTTGTTTTACCTGCGCTTTCTAAGCGGTTTTCTTATCCTGACTATTCTTGCGCCGGATTCCGCCTACCCCCTCCGCCCCACTGGCCTGGAAGAGGCCAAGCCTGCTTTTCGAGAGCAGTTCAAGCGAGCTTTAGGTATCCCCGCCCGAATGGAGGAGGCTGCGGAATTCCGAGATCCCCGAAGGCAACGTACCCACAACAAGATTCTTTCGGCTCTGCAAAACCATCCTGGGGGCCGGTTGACTATTAAAAGACTTGCCGATTTGGCTGATGTCAGCACTCAAACCCCCTACAACCACAACTACCGTTCTCTGATTGCCACTGAGAATGAGCGCCGTGCTGGTTTAAAGCCGCCGCTTCCGGCGATAGAGATTGATGTTGTTGCTGCCATCACCCGAGCTCTGAAGGATCATGCTGGGGGCCGGTTGACTGTTAAAGGACTTGCCGGTTCGGCGGGTGTCAGCGTTCGAACCCTCTATTACCACAACTACCGTTCTCTGATTGCCGATGAGAATGAGCACCGCGCTGGTTTAAAGCCGCCGCTTCCGGCGATTATCGTAAGTGGCCCTGGCAGATCTCGCCGTTACTCCGAATCTGCCGCCGGTTTGGAGGAGCGGATGCCGCAGTGGATGCAGCGGCTCTTTCCGCCTGCCGAGTTTGAGAGGTTTGTGGCTTCGTTGCGAGAAGCGGTGGGTCAACATCCTCGCGTGGCGGTCCTGTTCGAACCCGAGTTGATCAATCTGGGGCAGGCCGGCTTTAAGGATGAGTTTGACCTGGCGATTGGACTGGTGGGGCTCAGCGGCAGTATTCGGGAGGCCGTTCGTTGGCCATCGGGGGGAGATCTCATGCTGGGACTTTTGACAGCGGAAAATCTGAAGACCTACGAGGGTTATCGAATTATTCAGGTGGATCGCCGGCCGGGGATCGGAAATGGGTCGAAACTGCTTTTGCAGGCCGTTCCGGCGGTTGTCGTCAGGGCGTTGGTGTCCGGTCAAGCAAGGTTTGAGATTGACCCTGCCCTCTGCAATGCCGGGTTGGAAGAGCTCAGGTTGCCGGAAGTCCTTGCCCGAATGACCGATCTGTTTGCTTGACGCCTTTTTTGTTTGACGATTGTTTGCAGATTATGCTAATTAATAAGCATGAAAGACAAAAGACCGCGCCTCGGATTTTTAGAAGGACTGTTCACCCGGCAGGAGCGGACGGCTCTGACCTTTTTCGTTGGGGTCGGCATTGCTGGGCTGCTCCTTATCGGTTGGCGGAAGGCCTATCCGCCGGCCCCTCCGGCTTTCGTGGAGTTGAAGGTTCATGTGAATGCCGCCACAGCGGAGGAGCTCGCGGCTTTGCCGGGGATCGGCCCCACGCTGGCCAAGCGGATTGTGGAGGATAGAAGACAGCACGGCTGTTTCCTCACCCTGACAGACCTCAGCCGGGTCAAAGGAGTCACGCCGAAGGTCCTCGAGAAGCTCCAGAATCATGTCCAATTCGATTGAGGAAGGTGTGGTTGTGATGCGGGTGCCGCTGGCGGCCGTGGCCGCGGCTTTCGGCGTCGGGATTGGAATGGCTTGGTGGCTAAGACCTTCGCTGCCTTTGCTGATCGGTTTTATCGGGGCGGTTTTCTTATGCATGCAGTCCTGCCGCCTGCCGAGTGCGGCGAATCTCTGTTTGATTGGTTTGGTCGTCGCCATCGGGGTTCTGCGCGCCGGGTGCGATGCGCAGATCCCTTCCGGCTCCATCCAGCCGCTCCTTGCCGCGGATCCCAAGCCGATTTTCTGCGATGGAGTGTTGGTCAGCGATGTGGAATGGACCAAGCCGCTGCACGGGCCTGCCCGGCGCCGGGCGTGGTTCCATGTCACACGGATTCGGCAGTATGACGATTGGATTCCGGCATGCGGCCGGCTGTTGGTTCATCTGCCGGCCATCGGGCAGGGTTTTGCTTATGGAGATCGAGTGCGGATTCACGGATCGGTTCGGGCTCCACGCGCAGAGGCCAGCAGTCGGTTCGATGAAGCCCGCTGGCTGTGGGTAAACGATGCCTGCGGCGTCCTGAATGTCTCTGGGGCGACAGGAATTGTTCAGCTGGGATCATCGAATGATCTGTGGAGCCGCTATCGCCGATGGATTGCCGGCTTCCGTCAACAGTTGCGGGAAACCGGCCGCTTGGTCACTGGACCGGAAGAAGGGGCTTATCTTGAAGCGCTGCTTTTGGGAGAAGGACGTGGGATTCCTTCGGAACTGGCCGATCTCTTCAGAAGAACGGGCACCATTCATATTCTCGTCGTCAGCGGGTTCCAGGTGGGATTGGTCGGGCTGATCGGTTTTACCCTGCTTTCCCTCCTTCGAATTCCGCGCGCTGTCCGCATCCTGCTGGTGGGCGCGGGGCTGATCCTTTACTGCAGTCTGACCGGGGCCAATGCGCCCATCCTCCGGGCAACGGTGACGGGAGTGTTGTTGTGCGTCGGGTGGTATCGAGGGCAGGGGGTTTCCCCGCTGAATTCGCTGGCGGCCGCTGCTGTGCTGATTCTATTCTTCCAACCCAAGGCGCTGGCGGATGCCAGTTTTCAGCTTTCTTTTGCTGCGGTGATTGGGCTGCTGACCCTGACGCCGTGGTGTGCCCGGAAATGGTTTGGGAAACCCTCTCCCGTTCCTCAGGAAACGGTTCTGCCGGTTTGGATTCAGTCGGCTCATCGGTGGATTATTCAGAGTTTGGCGGCTTCGTGCGGGGCCTGGTGCGCCGTGACTCCGGTGGCCGCTTGGCACTTTCATCAAATCACTCCGGTAGCGCTGTTGGCCAACCTCGTTGTTGTGCCGCTTTCGTCCCTGCTTATCGTCACCGGTTTCCTGTTGTATCTGACGGCTTGGATCTCTCCGGCATTGACGGGGCCATGCGCAGCCAGCTTTCAAGCCCTTACGCTCGGGCTCAGCGCCGTTGTCCGATGGGCCGCGCATCTTCCCGGCGCTTCCTGGTCCTGGTAGGAGTATAATGGCGGAAAAGGAGTCTCTCGTGATGGAAGCACCGTTTGGCACATCCCAGCCTCTCATCGAGCGGCGGCGGTTCCCGCGCATAAACAACGTTGATGTTGCAGTTCAATTCCGAGACGTTTTAAAGCCCAGCGAGCCGTTCGTTGGATGCCTCTGTAAAAATGTAAGCGCCTCGGGGGCCCGCTTGACGACCGATGTTTTCCTTCCCAAAGAAAGCCGGTTGGTGGTCCTTGTTTCTATGCCGCCGGTTCTGCTGAAGCCGATCCGCCTTATTGGAAGGGTCGCCTGGTCGAAGCAGCAGTCATTTGGCGGGGGCTATGATTTGGGAATTCACTTTGTTGAAGTGACTGCCGAAGATAAGAAAACGATCGCTGATTTTGTAGAAGGCGGCCGATGAAAAATCGGGTGCGAGTGATTCTTTTATTGTGTGCGCTGACGGCCTTCAGCGTATCGGAGGCCCACGCCGTCTGGGTTTGGACGCCGCAGAGCCGTCGGTGGGTGAACCCCAGGTATGCGGCCAAGGACACCCCGCGGGCGCAGATGGACTGGGCCGTGAATTTCTTCGAGGCGCGGGACTACAAGCGCTCCGTCAAGGAATTCCTCCGGCTGGTGCAGGCCTATCCCCGCTCGGAGCTTGCCCCGGAGGCCCAATACGTGGCCGGCGTCTCCTATGAGCTGATGGACAAACCCTCCGAGGCCTTCGAGGCCTACAAGAAGGTGGTGGAGATCTATCCCTTCAGCAAGCAGTTCAAGGATGCTGTTGAGCGGGAATTTGCCATCGCCGAATCCTTCAGCGGCGGCAAACGCATCCGTCTGATTGGCCCGGTGAGTCTTCCTTCACTGGATCGCGCGATCGAGATCTACCAGCATGTGGTGACCAACGCTCCCTACAGCGAGTATGGGGCCAAGTCGCAATTCATGCTGGGGGAGTGTTATTCCAAGCAGGGCCGCTACGAGGAAGCCAGCCGCGTCTACCAGCGCGTGACGGATGAATATCCCTCCTCATCGTTGGTGGAACAGGCGAAATTTCGCGTGGCTTTTTGCGCTCGCCAGCTCTCCTTAAGGCCCAGTTACGATCAGTCCGCCACCGATGAGGCGATCAACTGGTACCAGAATTTTATAAGCAGCCATCCCGACAGCGATCTGATCCCTCAAGCCAAGGAAAGTCTCCGGCAGTTGAAAGAATTCAAGGCGCAAGGATTTTTCCAGACGGCCTCCTTCTATGAGAAACAGGGAAAACCGGTCAGTGCGGCGATTTATTACCAGCAGGTGGTGGATAAGTATCCCGATTCTCCTGAAGCGGCGAAGGCCGCCGCCAAGCTGGTGGAGTTTGAGCGCAACGGAGTACTGAAGAATTGATTAAAAGGTTTTCGCCCCGCCTCCTGCTGACGGTTTGCGGATTAGGAGTCGTCCTTTCCGGTTGCGGCTATTCCGCGACGCGCCTGCTGCCTCCCAACTACCGGATGATCTACGTGGAGCCGTTTGAAAACAAGATCGGCATCACCGAGGAGACCAGCGAGCGGGTCGGATTCCAGACGAACATCCCGGGATTAGAGGAACAGATCACGCGGGCGGTCATTGACCGGTTTCTCCTGGATGGCAACCTTCGGGTCACGAACAAGAAGGAATCGGCCGACCTCGTAATGGATGGAAAACTGCTGGATTTCTTCAGGCAGGTGGTTCGAAGCGCGACCAATGACAGCAAGACCGCCGAAGAGTACCGGCTGAACCTGGTCGCCTCCCTGGCGGTTCGGGATCGAGAGGGCAAGCTGATTGTCGATGAGACCAACCTCGTCGGGGACACCTCTTATTTTGTGACCGGCTCCTCCGCCACGAGCGAATCAACCGCGATCAACACCCTGATCACCGATTTTGCCCGCCGCGTTGTGGAGCGAGTCATTGAAAACTGGTAGTCGGCAGGAACTTCCTTCTCTCCTGCTCTGCGTCGGGCCGGAGAAGTGGCTTCAGGCCCAGGCCATCGAGCGGCTCAAATCCCAGTGCCTGAGCCCAGGTTTCGAGGAGATGGACTTCATCCGTTTTGATGAGCCGACCGCAGCCCCCCACGTTATTCTGGAAGCAGTAAAAACCTCTCCGTTCGGATCGCCCTACCGGCTTGTGGTGGTGGACGGGATCGAAGAGATGGACGCCGATTCGATGCCGTGGCTTCCACTCTGTCTGGATCAGCCCAATCCAAGGGTGCGCCTGGTTGTCTGTGCCGGGCGGTTGGATGAAAAGACCCAAGGCCTTCTTCGTAAAAAGCCGGAGGCCGTCCAGATTTTGTGGTGTCAACCGCTCAAGGGGAAGGAACTGCGGGATTGGATTGTCCGGGAGGGGAAGCTGGCCGGCAAGGTGATCGAGCCGGAAGCGGCTGCGCTCTTGATCGGCCGATGTGGGGCCGAGCTTCACGCTTTGGCCATGGCGATTGAGTCATTATCTCTTTTGGTGGGCACGGTGGAGAAGATCACCGTGGCCGATGTAGAAAGCCTGATTGCTCCTTCGATGCGGGAGACCGCTTTTGACATCTTAGATGAAGCGGCGGCTGGGAGGCCGGCCAAGGCCATCGAGGCGCTTCGCCAAGCGTTGCTCCAGGGCCATCTGACGGTGGAACAGTTGATGGGAGCTTTGGGGTGGTATTACCGGATGGTCTGGAAAGCTCAAAGCGGGGTGGGCGGCGGTTCCTGGGGTTCTCCGAACCGGCCGGCCGCGTTAGCCCGGCTGACTCGCTGGCCGCAGCCGAAATTGCAGGCGGCGCTGGAGGAAATCCTTCAAGCCGACGCGGCGCTGAAATTGAGCCATCCAACCCCTGAGTTGATGGCGGATCAGCTTCTTCTGAAATTATCCAGCTAGGGAGAATTAGGAGCGCAAGTGCGTCAGATGACGGGCCAGCCGGCTTTTCTTTCTTGAGGCGGTATTGCGATGGATGATCCCTTTGCTGGCAGCTTGGTCCAGTCGCTTGGTGAACGTGCGGAAAAGCTCCTGAGCTTGTTGTACCTGTTTCGACGCCAGGACCACCTGGAATTTTCTCGAGAGGGTCTTCAGCTCCGAGGCGAAATCCAGGTTTCGCTCGCGGCGCTTCCGGTCGGCTCGCATCCTTTTTTCTGCAGCGCGAATGTTTGGCATGGCGGTTGAACGTAACATAACAACTTCTCCCTTGTCAACTCCTGAAAAGGCCCGGCACGCTTCACTGTTTCAGGCCGCGGGCGTCATGGGACTCCTGACGGCCGCCAGCCGGATTTTGGGCTTCGCGCGGGACAGCCTGATCGCGGCGGCCTACGGAACCTCGGCCACGGCGCAGGCCTTCGTGGTGGCGTTCCGGATTCCGAACCTTCTGCGGGACTTAGCCGGCGAGGGGGCGGCCAACAGCGTTTTTGTCCCGGTCTTAAGCCGCACGCGGGCTTTAGAGGGGGAGTCCTCATGGGCGGCCTTGTCCCAGGCGATCTGGAGCCGGGTGGTGGTTGGTTTTGTGTTGGTTTCAATCATCGGGGTGGTGGCCGCGCCCTGGATTGTGACGATGGTTGCTCCTGGGTTTCATGGAGACCCAGGGCTGATGGGGCGGACCATTCGGCTGACTCGAATCCTCTTTCCCTTCATCGGATTGGTGGGGATGGCGGCCTTCTTCATGGGGCTGTTGAACAGCCTCCACCGGTTCGCTCTGCCCAGCGTGGGCCCGGCGGTCTTAAACCTCTGCATGATCGCCGGGATTTTTCTCTGGCGGCCGGATGCCTTGGGGTTGGCGTGGGGTGTGATCGTCGGCGGGATCCTTGCGCTCTTGGTCCAATGGCCCGCGTTACGGCAGGCCGGGGTGAGGCTTCGTTTTCGATGGGATTGGCACCCTGGGGTCGGCCAGATCCGGCGCCTGCTGATTCCGCGGATCGTGGGGACCGGCGTCTATCAGGTCAGTGTTCTTGTGGACACGATCTTCGCCTCTTTCCACCAGATCGTCGGTGCCGGTGGGATCGCCGCGCTCTATTTTGCCTATCGGTTTCTCCAACTGCCGATGGCGCTGTTTGGCGTTTCGATGGCGCAGGCCGCCTTGCCGGCAATGTCCAAGCAGGCGGCGGAAAAAGATCTGCCGGCGGTTCGAAACACCTGTTTTCTGGCCCTGCGCTCCAGTCTGCTGATCGCCATTCCGGCCAGCATCGGGCTAATTGTCCTGGGCTACCCGATCATCCAGACCTTGCTTGAACGCGGGGCCTTCTCCAAGGAGGCCACCGATGTGACCGTAGCCACCCTGCGGTGGTATGCGGTGGGGCTGGCCTCGATGTGTGCGGTGAAGGTGCTTGCGAACACCCTGTACGCTTTTCACGACACCTGGACGCCGGTTCGCTCCGCGGTGATTTCTCTGGCGGCCAATGTCGTGCTGAACACCATTCTTGTTTTCCCGATGAAACTGCCGGGCCTGGCGCTGGCCACCTCCGCCAGTTCCACGCTCAACAGCTATCATCTCTATCAAGCGGTCCGCCGGCGGATCGGTCACTTTGATGAAAATTTGCGCGGCTGGACCCTCCGGGTTTTGGCGGCGTCGGTCGGGATGGGGCTGGTGTCCCTCGGGGTGTGGACCCTCGGCATCCGATGGATTGGCCTGGCCCATCCGGCGGCGGCCATCGCGTGGCTTGTTGTTGCCGTCGGGTGCGGGGTGGTGAGCTTTTTCCTGTTTGGCCGCCTGCTTCGGATTGAAGAGACCGGCCGCGTGACCGCATGGCTCTTCCGGAAAAGTTAAGACAGGTTCCGGACCGCCCCGGCGTTTACTTCTTTAAGGATGACGCCGGCGTCATCCTTTACGTCGGCAAGGCCGCCTCCTTGCGCAAGCGGGTCTTCAGCTACTTCCAGCCGAGCAAACCCCTGTCGGCCAAGCTCGATCAGCTTGTCCGTAAGACCGTGGAGATCGATTGGATCGTCACTGGTTCCGAGGCCGAGGCCCTCTTGTACGAAGCCAGCGTCATCAAGCAGGAGCTCCCGAAGTACAACGTGATGTTCCGGGACGACAAATCGTACCCGGTCCTCAAGGTAACGGCGGAAGAGCAGTTTCCGCGTCTTTTCATCGGCCGAAAAACGCGCGAACCGGAACCCGGCATCAAGATGGTCGGACCGTTTGCTGACGCTGCCCTTTTGCGGCAGGCCTTCTCGGCGATCCGCCGAATTATTCCATTCCGGACCTGCCGGACCCTGCCCAAGCGGGCCTGCCTGGATTATTATTTGAAGCTTTGCCCGGCCCCATGCGAGGGACGGATCAGCCAAGAGGAGTACCGCGCGAATTTGGAGCAGGTCTTCCGGCTGATGGAGGGCAAGAAAGAGCAGGTGCTCGAGGATCTCCAACGGAAGATGCAGGAGGTTTCCAAAGAGCGGCGGTACGAAGAAGCCGCCAAATTTCGAGACCAGATCGCCGGACTTTTGGAGTTAAAAGCTCGACGCCGCCAATTCATTCCCTCCGAAGCATTGGCCGACCTGCAGTCCGTCCTGCGGCTGCCCACCCTGCCGCGCCGGATCGAGGGGTTCGACGTTTCCAATATTTACGGACGGGAGGCGGTCGGCTCGATGGTGACTTTCGTGGATGGGAAACCATGGAAGGATGGCTACCGGCGGTTCAAGATTAAGGAGGTGGCCGGCATTGATGATTACGCAATGATGCGGGAGATCGTCCGCAGGCGATACGAGGGACTGTCCCCGAAGGGGACAGTCCCTCCCGAGTTGCCGGATCTTGTCGTGATTGACGGCGGCAAAGGTCATCTCAACGCAGCGCTCGAAGTCTTGAAAGAGCTGAAGCTTGGTCTGCCGGCGGTCGGCATCGCGAAAGAGTTTGAAGAGCTGTTCCTGCCCGGCCGCTCGGAACCGATCATCCTGCCGCCGCAGTCCCGGTCGCTCCAGGTGGTTCAGCGGATTCGGGACGAAGCGCACCGGTTCGCCATCGGCTATCATCGGCTGCTTCGCGGCAAGCGGACGCTCACCTCGGCCCTGGATGAAATTCCCGGCGTCGGTCCCCGCCGCCGGCAGGATCTCTTGATTCGCTTCGGCTCCGTGGAGGCGCTCCGCCACGCTTCCATTGAAGATCTCACCCAGCTGCGCGGCATCTCCGAGATGCTCGCCCACCGGATTCTCCAACATCTCAAAGGAGGGAAATGATCAGATGAAATCTATGGATTGGCGCTTTCAGGTAACACCGTTTCAGCGCAAGGTCTATGAGGCGATCCTCAAAATTCCGAAAGGGCAGGTGCGGACCTACGCGCAGGTTGCGCGGGCCATCGGCACGCCGAAGGCAGCACGAGCGGTGGGGCAGGCATTGAAGCGCAACCGCTGGGCGCCGAAGATCCCGTGCCACCGGGTGGTCGCCTCCGACGGGACGCTGGGCGGCTACTCCGCTCCCGGCGGCCTTGCCGCCAAGCGGCGCCTTCTCCGCCGCGAGAAGGCCTGCGTTTAACTGGTTCTCCTTGCCCACGTTTCCCTCGGGCAGTATAATCTCTGATCATGCTTGAAACAGTGACCACCCAATTGGCCAACCTGCGAGAGACCCTCTCGAACCTGCGGAGGTATCTTTGACCTGGACAAATCGGAGTCCAGGGTAAAGGTCCTCGAGCAGGAGCTGGCTTCCCCCGGTTTTTGGAACGACCAAACCAAGGCCAACGCCACTATTCAGGAAATGAAACGTCTGAAGATTGTGGTTGAACCTTGGAAAACGGCCTGGAACGAGTTGGAAACTCTGCAGGAATTGGCCCCTCTTCTTGACGATGGGGATACCACTGGGCAGGCTGATTTCCAAAAATCGCTGGCTGTCCTCACCAAGCAGGTTGCTTCCCTCGAACGCCGAACCCTTTTCCAGGGGGAGGCCGATTTCAACAACGCGATCCTTTCCATTGCCGCCGGGGCCGGGGGCACCGAGTCATGCGACTGGGTCTCGATGCTGTTCCGAATGTACAGCCGGTGGGTGGAGACCAAAGGGTTCAAAGCCGAGATATTGGATTATCTGGCCGGCGAAGAGGCAGGGATCAAGTCGGTGACGATGGAAATCCAAGGGGACTATGCCTTCGGGTTTTTGCAGGGAGAGGCCGGCGTGCACCGCCTGGTCCGGATCTCGCCGTTTGATTCCAACAAAAGGCGGCACACCTCTTTTGCTGCGGTGGATGTGATTCCGGTCGTTCCGGATGATATCCAGATCGAGATTCCGGAGAAGGACCTTCGGATCGATGTTTACCGCTCCAGCGGGCCGGGCGGTCAAGGGGTGAACACCACCGATTCCGCGGTCCGGATCACGCACATCCCGACCGGGATCGTGGTGCAGTGCCAGAACGAGCGATCCCAGCACAAGAACAAGGCCAGCGCGATGAAGGTGCTCCGGGCCCGGCTCTATGAGCTGGAACGAAAGCGCCGGGAAGAGGCGATGGCCAAACAGTATGCCCAGAAGCAGAAGATCGAGTGGGGAAGCCAGATCCGTTCTTACGTCCTGCAGCCGTATCAGATGGTGAAGGACCATCGGACCGACGTTGAGACCGGCAGGACGCAGGCGGTTCTCGACGGAGAAGAACTGGACATCTTCATCGAGGCCTTCCTTCAATGGAAGGCCCAACGCACAGGGGCGTCCTAAGCGGTGTTCAACTGGATTGTCGGTAAGCTGATCGGTTCTCAGAATGCGCGGGTTTTGAAAAAACTCTGGCCGGCGGTGGCGCAGATCAACGCGCTCGAGCCGGCGATACAGCCTTTGAGCGATGCCCAGCTTCGCTCCAAGACCGATGAATTCCGGCAGAGGCTGCGCAAACGAATCGAGGAATTGGGCGGCGGCCTGAATCCCGATGGGTCTGTTCCGCAGGAACAGGACGGAGAGGAGCTGCTGAATGAAGATGCCCTTCAGGCAGAGCGGAAGCGCCGGCTTAAAGTAGAGGCCAAGGCGATGGAGGAAATCCTCCCGGAGGCCTTTGCCGTTGTGCGGGAGGCCGGCCGGCGGTTCCTCTCGATGCGGCACTTCGACGTGCAGCTGATCGGTGGGATGGTGCTCCATCAAGGGATGATCGCCGAGATGGCCACCGGTGAAGGGAAAACACTTGTAGGCACCTTGCCGGTTTATCTCAACGCCCTCTTGGGCCGCGGGGTCCATGTCGTGACGGTGAACGACTACTTGGCCAAACGGGACCGGGCCTGGATGGGGCCGCTCTATGAAAACCTGGGGCTGACCATTGGTGTAATCCAGCACGACATGCCGCCGGAAGAGCGGAAGATCGCTTATGGCAGCGACATCACGTACGGGACGAACAACGAATACGGTTTCGACCACCTGCGGGACAATATGGCCGGCGATCAGGTCGAATGCGTGCAGCGCCGGCTCTCCTACGCCATCGTGGATGAGGTGGACTCGATCCTGATTGACGAGGCCCGGACGCCGCTCATCATCTCCGGGCCGGCGGAGGAATCCACCGATCTTTATTACAAGATTGACCGGATCATCCCGAAGCTTGTCAAGGGGGTGGATTACCAGGTGGATGAAAAGGCCCATTCCGCTTTCTTGACCGAAGAGGGGATCAAGAAGGCCGAAGAGCTTTTGGGCGTCAGCAATCTGTACGAAGATCTGCAGCTGAACCTCGTCCACCACATCACCCAGGCCCTTCGGGCGCACACCCTGTACGATCGGGACGTGGACTACATGGTGAAAGACGGCCAGGTGATCATCGTGGATGAATTCACCGGCCGCTTGATGCCGGGCCGGCGATGGTCCGACGGACTCCATCAGGCGGTGGAAGCCAAAGAGGGTGTGCGGATCGAGCGGGAGAACCAAACGCTGGCCACGATCACCTTCCAGAATTATTTCCGGATGTACGACAAGCTGGCCGGCATGACCGGAACCGCTTCCACCGAGGCGGCCGAATTCCACGAGATCTACAAGCTGGAGGTGGCGACGATCCCCACCAACCGTCCGCTCATTCGGACCAACCACCCGGACGTGGTCTACAAAACCGAACGGGAGAAATTTGAGGCGGTGGTCGAGGAGATCGCCCAGTTGTACGCCAAAGGCCAGCCGGTCTTGGTGGGCACCGTCTCCATCGAGAAATCGGAACGCTTAAGCCAGTTCCTGAAGCGCCGCCAGATCCCACACCATGTCCTCAACGCCAAGTACCACGAGCAGGAGGCGCAGATCGTGGCGCAGGCCGGGCGGTACAAGGGAGTCACCATCGCCACCAACATGGCCGGCCGCGGCACCGACATTCTCCTGGGCGGAAATCCGGACTTCCTTTTCCAGGCGGAGGTCAAGCGCCTGGAAGCGCAGAAAGAAACGGAGAGGGGACAGTCCCCACAGGGGACTGTCCCCTCTTCAGCCGCAGCCGAGTTGCCCCCGGAAGTGGTCGGACCGCTTCGTCAAAAGATTTCCGCCCAGGTGGAACAGGAACATAACAAGGTGGTGGAGGTCGGCGGCCTGCATGTGCTCGGCACCGAGCGGCACGAGGCACGCCGGATTGATCTACAGCTTCGCGGCCGGTCCGGCCGCCAGGGGGATCCGGGCTCCAGCCGGTTTTACGTGTCGCTGGAGGATGAGCTGATCCGGATCTTCGGCGAGAACCGGATGCTCGAGTGGACGAAGGCGGCGATTCCGGAAGGGGAGGCGATCGAGCACCCCTGGCTGAGCAGGGCGATTGAGACGGCGCAGAAGCGGGTGGAGATCCACAACTTTGAGATCCGCAAGCGCCTGCTCGAGTACGACAACGTCATGAACCGCCAGCGGGAGGTGATCTACAAAGAGCGCCGCGCCGTGCTGGAAGGCCAGGACTTGAAGCCGAAGATTCTGGAGATGGTGGATGAAATGGTGGATGCGATGATTGATCTGCATGCCCCGGAACATCAGGATGCCCAGGAGTGGGATTTAAAGACCCTTTGGCAGGTGATGCAGAGCCAGTTTGGCATCGCTGCGCCGATGGAGGAGCTTGGCGCCGAACTTCGCGGTGATCGGCAGATGCGGTTGGCGCGGGAAGAGCTATCGGACAAACTTCATGAAGCTGTCCATCAGGCCTACGAGGCCCGCGAAGCGGCCCTCGGCACCGAGCAGATGCGCCAGCTGGAGCGTTGGGTGATGCTCCGGGTGATTGATTCCAAATGGAAGGATCATCTTTATGGAATGGATCATCTGCGCGAAGGAATCGGCTACCGGGTCTACGGCCAGCAGGACCCGCTGGTGGAATACCAACATGAGGCGTATCAGATGTTCACCGCCATGGTGGGATCGGTCCGGGCCGATGTGGTGGAACTGATCTTCAAGATCCAGGTGGCTCCTGCGCCGCAGGTCGCTCCCCGAGTCTTCACGCCGACCCAATTCCTTCACCCGGAAGCCCCCCGCGCCGTTGAACAACCGCGACAGATGCGCGAGCAGATCCCATCTGCTCTCATGGAAGGTGCGCCGGAAGGATCGGATGGTTCTCAACGAGAACCATCTGCGCCGGCCACGCCGTTTCACCGGGATCAGCCAAAGGTTGGAAGGAATGACCCCTGTCCGTGCCGGAGCGGGAAGAAGTTCAAAAAATGTCATGGCAGTTAATTTTCCTTTCTTCTTTTCTGCTGATCCTCAGCTATCCGCCGTTTGATTTCGGGTGGCTGGCCTGGGTCGCTTTCGTCCCGTGGCTGGCCGCTCTTGAGCAGGCAACCCCGCGCCAGGCCTTTGTTCGATCCTTCTGGGTCGGCCTGTTTTTTTTCGCCAGCACAATCTGGTGGCTCGTTCATGTGACGGCCGTTGGACTGATTCTGCTGGTTCCGTACCTGGCCCTTTTCTTCGGCGCGTGGGGATGGCTTGTTGCCAGGGTGCAGAATCAGAAGTCGCCGGTCCTCTCCTGCCTGGCTGCCGCCGGCGCCTGGAGCCTGTTGGAATACCTGCGCTCGATTCTTCTCTCCGGTCTGGGTTGGAACCTGCTGGCCCACACCCAGTGGCATTGGCTGCCGATCATTCAGATCGCCGACGTGACCGGCGTGTACGGCGTCTCTTTTCTCGTCGTGCTGGTGAACGCCGCGCTCCATCGCTTGATCCGGCAGGCAAAATCCAGGAAAGATTTTCACGACCTGCCCCTTCTTCTTCTGACAGGGCTGTGTCTACTTGCAACATGGGGTTATGGGACCTTCTATTTCTTCGATCAGGCGCGGTCTCACCGGGTTGCCGGGAAAGCTGTCACCGTAGCGGTAGTGCAGGGGAACATTCCCCAGCCGGAGAAATGGGACGAGGCGTTTCAAGAGGCGATCTGGAAACGGTACGAGGCGCTGACCGCGGAAGCGGTGAAGAAAAGTCCGGATCTGATCCTCTGGCCGGAGACGGCGGTGCCCGGCTATCTCGATGACCCGGCGATTGAAGGGCGGCTGAGGCAGTTTGCCCGCGCCGGAGGAATCCCGATGTTCATCGGCGTCCCTGTGGGTGAGGTGGGGACCGACCGGGTTTTTAACAGCGCGGTCTTGCTGGATGCCGGCGGGACAATTCTCGATCGCTACGACAAAATCCACCTGGTTCCGTTCGGCGAGTTCGTGCCGATGGAGCCGGTTTTCGGGTGGCTGCGCAAGCTGGTCTTGATGGGGACCTTTTCGCACGGCCGTCGTTTCACCGTCTTTCATTCGTCGTCGCTTCCGGATTTCAGCGTCCTCATTTGTTTCGAAGATATTTTCCCCGGCTTAACCCGCGGTTTTGCCCAGGCCGGCGCCCGCTGGCTGGTGGTGATTACCAACGATGCGTGGTTTGGCCGCTCGGCCGCCTCGATCCAGCATCTTCAGGCCTCGGTCTTCCGGGCGGTGGAAGAGCGGATGTGTGTCGTGCGGGCGGCCAACACCGGTTGGTCCGGCGTCATCGCTCCCTCCGGGCAAGTCCTTCCTGCGCCGCATCAGATTCCGCGATTCAAGCCGGGTGTTGCCACCGGGCCGGTCCTCCCGGCTTCCGGCTTGACCCTCTACGCCCGCTGGGGGGACTGGTTCCAAATCCTCTGCCTCCTTCTCGTCGGATGGGGGTATAATAAATCTCTTTCACTTAAGGAGACCGATGGAAGCGCTGGATCAGCTTGTCAAACAAAGAGTTACGAAACTCGAAGCGATCCGAAAAACCGGCGTCGATCCTTACCAGACCCCGTTTAAACCGGACGGCTCCATCCAGGAGCTGTTGGACCGGTTTCAGGATGGGCAGACGCTTCGCGCTGCCGGCCGCCTGACCGCGCTCCGCGGGCAGGGAAAGATCGCCTTCGGGGATTTAAGGGACCAGACCGGCAAGATCCAGCTTTTCTTCTCGGAAGAAGACCTTAAAGAAAAATACGCGCTTGTGTCCGACGTCCTGGATTTGGGAGACATCGTCGGGGTCCGCGGCGCTTCCTTTACCACCAAAAGAGGGGAGCGGACGATCCGGGTGTCGGAGTGGTCCCTCTTGTCGAAAGCGATCCGGCCGCCGCCGGAAAAATGGCACGGGCTCCAAAATCAGGAACTTCGGTACCGCAAGCGGTATCTGGACCTCTTAGCCAATCCGGATTCCAAAGAGATTTTCTTAAAGCGCACCAAGCTGGTCAGCGGGATCCGGCGGTTTCTCGACGGGCGGGGGTTCCTCGAGGTGGAGACGCCGATGATGCAGCCGATCCCGGGGGGCGCCGCCGGCAAGCCGTTTAAGACGCATCACAACGCGCTCGGGATGGACCTCTACCTGCGGATCGCGCCTGAGCTTTACTTGAAGCGCCTTTTGGTCGGCGGATTCGACCGGGTCTACGAGCTCAACCGCAACTTCCGCAACGAGGGAATCTCCACGCGCCACAACCCGGAGTTCACCATGCTGGAGGTCTACCAAGCCTACGGCAACTGCGCCTCCATGATGGAGCTGACCGAGGAGATGATCACCACCTTGGCGCAGGAGCTCCGTGGCTCACTGCAGTTTGAATTCGCCGGCAAGCCGCTGGATCTCACCCGTCCCTGGAGCAAATTCTCTTTCGCGCAGGAGATGGAAAAGAAATACGGCATCCGACCCGGCGATTCCGTCGATGAATGGGCAAAAAAACTTTCAGCCAATGGGATCAAGCTGGAGATTCCGGTAGGGAAGAAACTCTCCCGTTCTTGGCTTCTGAACTTCATCGCCGAGCTGTTTGAGCCGGAATCGGACAAACACCCTACTTTTGTCGTCGATTACTTCGCTGAGTTCTCACCGCTGGCCAAGTCCCAGCCGGGAAAACCGGAGCTGGCCGATCGGTTCGAGCTGTTCATCGGCGGGATGGAGGTGGCCAACGCCTACACCGAGCTCAACGATCCGATCGAACAGCGCAAACGTCTCGAGGCCTACGCGGACCAGGCAAAGGAATATTCGCAGACGATCGACGAGGATTTCCTGGAGGCGCTGGAGCATGGCATGCCGCCTGCCGGCGGGCTGGGCATCGGGATCGACCGGCTCAGCATGCTCTTGACCGGCCAAGACTCCATCCGCGACGTTGTCCTCTTCCCGACACTTCGTCCAGAAGACAAATGAATTCCAAGCAAGTATCTTTCGAGGACAAGCAATTCATTCTTTATGAGGACATAGCTTCCCTCCGAGCCCAAAGGATACTTTTAAGAGACCTTTTTGGAGAAATTAACAAGTATGAGAACGTTTATGAGACGATGGGAGAGTCTCGGCGAGTCATTGAAAACGCTTTGAGTAATGATTTTGTTATCACCCTAGCGAAACTCTTTGACATTTCTTCCGATCCGAATATTGTGCACTTAAAATCTTTAATTGTTGAAACCACAGAAAGAGCGCCGGGCAGTATCATTAGCAATAAGAGAAACGAATATCTAGATCAGATACGAGATGTAAAACGAAGATTAGATGCTCCTAGAGATACAAGTCGCGCGCACAATTATCCTTCGAAGCCCGATCCATTTCCGTCACGGACGTGGTCTGAGTTAGATTCCTGGACAGATTTGGCAGAAGAAATTTTTATGTGCTGTATGAAATCCCTGGGCAGAGTATGGCAAGGTACTCGAGATGGGATTCTCTCCAAGAAGCTCCCACGTGAGTGTTTAGTCTTACTTGACAAGTACAAAGAAATGATTGAGGAAAATCGAGCCAAACGTGAGCAGATCCTGAAGTGATGCGGTATGAGTTGTTTTTGGCGCTGAGGTATTTAAACGGCTTGCGGCGGTCTCAGCCGTTCGTCTCGGTGATTGCGCTGATCTCGGTGCTCGGTGTAGCGGTCGGTGTGGCCGCGCTCCTGGTGGTGCTTGGGGTGATGAGCGGGTTCGACGCGGATCTCGAGAAGAAGATCGTCGGGGCCAACCCCCATCTGGTGGTCCATGTCGAGGATGGGCTGGCACAGGGGGAGTTTCTTCAAAAGATAGAATCTACACCGGGTGTCATTGCCGCTTCGCCGTTCATTCAGACGCAGGTGCTTCTTCGCGTCGGCGACCAGGCGACCGGCGTTTTACTGCGCGGCATTGATCCGGAACTGGAACAGCAGGTCACCGGGCTGGCCGGTGCGGTGACGCAGGGAAAGTGGCCGCCGGGACCGGGGCGGTTAATCGTTGGGTCGGAGCTGGCGCGGCGCTGGGGACTGCATCCGGGAAGCACCATTACGGTGATCGCCGGCGAGAAGCCGAAGCCCCATCCCGTAGAGGTTGCCGGCACGTTCACCACCGGCATGTACGACTACGACCTCAATCTCGTGCTGGCCTCCAACGAAACGGTCCAGGAGTTATTGGGAGTGCCGGGCCGGATCTCCGGTATCGGGGTGCGGATCGAAACCGCGATGAATGCCCCGGCCATGAAGCGAGTGCTCCAGCAGCAGTTAGGCTACCCGTACTGGGTGACCACGTGGATCGACATGAACCAGAATCTTTTCTCGGCGCTGAAGCTGGAGAAACTCGTTATGTTTGTGATCCTGACCCTGATCATTTTGGTGGCCTGCTTCAACATCATTGCGACGTTGCTGATGATGGTAGTCGGCAAGACAAAAGAGGTGGGGATCTTGAAGTCAGTGGGCGCTACCAGCATCTCGGTCCGGCGGATCTTTACCTTCGCCGGGCTGATCATCGGCCTGCTGGGCACGATGCTGGGTGCGGCGATCGGGATGGGGCTGTGCGCCGCGCTGGCGAAATACCAGTTCATCCAGTTGCCTGCAGAGGTCTACTACATCGACAAACTGCCGGTGAAGCTGGAATGGCGGGACATCTTCTCGGTGGTTGGTGCGGCGGTCGGAATCAGTTGGGCGGCCTGCCTTTATCCGGCCTGGGTGGCGGCCCGGCTGCAGCCGGCCGAAGCGCTGCGCTACGAATGACGCGATCCGCAACGGCACTCTTGGAAGGAACGGCTCTGAAGAAGACGTACCGGCAGGGGTCGCGGGCGGTGGAGGTCCTGCAGGGGGTCGATCTTTCGGTCCGAGAAGGGGAAATGGTGGTCATTGTCGGTCCGTCCGGGTCCGGCAAGTCCACGCTGCTCTCCATCCTCGGCGGATTGGACCGGCCGACGCACGGGAAGGTGCATTTTCAGGGAAAGAACCTCTACGGTTTATCGGATCGGGACCGGGCCGGGATCCGCAACAAGGCGTTCGGATTTGTATTTCAGTTTTATCATCTGGTGCCGGAGCTGACGGCGCTGGAAAATGTGGCCCTGCCATACTGGATCGGCAACGGCGGGGTCTCCTCGGAGCGAGCATCGGAGCGGGCCAGCCAATTGCTCGAGCAGGTGGGATTATCTGAAAGGGCGTCCCATCATCCCTCGGAATTGTCCGGCGGTGAGCAGCAGCGGGTGGCGATCGCCCGGGCCTTGATGAACAGCCCGCAGCTTGTTTTGTGCGATGAGCCGACCGGGAATTTGGACTCCCAGACAGGCGGATCTATCTTAAACTTGTTGGTGCAGCTTCATCGGGAGCAGGGAACGACGTTTGTCATTGTCACGCACGAGCCCTCGATCACGAAAGTGGCGAGCCGAGTGCTCTCTTTAAAGGATGGTCAACTATGGGCCTAAAGGTTTATTTCAACGGGAAGATGGTGGATGTATCGCAGGCAAAGGTCTCCATCTACGATCATGGTCTGCTCTACGGCGATGGTGTTTTCGAAGGGATCCGCTCGTACAACCGGCTGGTCTTTAAGCTCAAAGAGCACGTGGACCGGCTGTACGAATCGGCCCACACGATCCTGCTGAAGATCCCGATGGAGCGCACGGAGATGATACAGGCGGTGGTGAACACTTTGCGCGCCAACACATTGAGCAACGCCTACATCCGCGTCGTGGTGACTCGCGGTGTCGGGGATCTGGGCCTGGACCCGCGCAAATGCCGCCAGCCGACGATCTTCATCATTGCCGACAAGATCGTCCTCTACCCGGACGCGGTCTACAAAAAGGGAATGGAGATCATCACCGTTCCCACGCCGCGAAACCTGCCGGAGGCGCTGAACCCGCAGATCAAGTCGCTGAATTACCTGAACAACATCCTGGCCAAGATCGAGGCGGCCAACGCCGGCGTGTCGGAGGCGCTGATGCTGGGGGCCAACGGCTACGTGGCCGAATGCACCGGGGAGAACATCTTCATCGTCCGCAAGGGAACGTTGCTGACTCCGCCGGCCTACATCGGCATCTTGAAAGGAATCACCCGCTGCTCCGTGATGGATCTGGCGGCCAAGGCCAAGATGCAGGCAAGGGAAGAGGTGTTGACCCGGCACGACCTGTACAACGCCAAGGAGTGTTTCTTGACCGGCACCGCCGCGGAGATCGCCCCGATCGTCAAGATTGACGGCCGGGTGATCGGCACCGGAAAACCGGGGAAGGCCACCGCCCGGCTCATGCGGGATTTCCGGCAGTTGACGAAGACAGCCGGGGTTCGGTATTAAACGGACCTGAAATGACCTGCGATTTGTGCAGCACAAACGAAGCCACCGTCCATCTGACGGAAGTGATTAACGATCAGACGCGGGAACTGCACCTGTGCAAGTCGTGCATGCAGAAGAAGGGGATTACCTCGACGCAGGATTTGGGCCTGACCGGTCTCTTGGCAGGCCTCACCGATTTCGGATCAAAACCAAAAGGATCAACCCCCGCCAGCAAACAGCCGCCTTGCCCAAAATGCGGGATGACCTACGAGGATTTCCGGAAGTCCGGCCGGCTCGGGTGCGCCGCCTGCTACGACACCTTTCGCCGGTATCTGGCCCCGCTGCTTCGGCGAATCCACGGCTCCACCCAGCATCTAGGCAAACAACCGGTTCCAACCGCCAAGGGGGGCAAGATTTCTGCGCCGCAGGAAACGCTGACACAGTTGAAGGAACGGTTGAAAGCGGCGGTCTCTGCCGAGTCGTACGAGGAGGCGGCAATTTTGCGGGACAAAATCCGGATTCTTAAATCCAAGCGTGCCAAATAGACTGACAGCCATGACGCTGAACGATCTCATTCCACAGACGGGTGAATGGCTGCGGGGCGGCGGTCCTGGGGGTGACATTGTCATGTCCTCTCGGATCCGGCTGGCCCGCAACCTCAAGGAGATCCAGTTTCCTCAATGGGCCAGTAAGCCGCAGCGGCTTGAGGTTTTAAGCCGTGTGGATAGCGCGGTGAAAGAATCCAAATTCCTGAAGAATTCCCTTATCGTCCGACTGGGCGAGTTAAGCGAGCTGGATCGGCTTTTTCTCGTCGAGCGGCACCTGATCAGCCGGGAGCATGCCAGCTCCGCCAACGAGAAGGCGGTGGTGATCGGCGACCGGGAAATCGTGTCCATCATGGTCAACGAAGAGGACCACCTGCGCCTGCAGGTTCTCCAATCCGGGTTCAACCTGCAGGAGGCCTGGGCCGTTTTAAACCGGATTGACGCGGAGCTGGAAGCCAAGCTTTCCTATGCCTTCGCCCCGGAGTGGGGGTACCTCACCGCCTGCCCGACCAATGTCGGCACCGGGATGCGGGCCTCCTGCATGCTTCACCTGCCGTGTCTCGTGATGACCAAGCAGATCAATCGGGTCCTTCATGCCCTCACCAAATTGGGATTGACCGCGCGCGGCCTCTACGGGGAAGGAACCGAGGCCACCGGCAACTTCTTCCAGCTTTCCAACCAAGTGAGCTTGGGACTTTCCGAGGAGGAAATCCTGGACAACCTCGAGCGTCTCATCCGACAAGTGGTGGAGCAGGAGGAGGCGGCCCGCAAGGCGCTGCTCAACCAGAGCCGTGAGGCGCTGGAGGACCGGATCTGGCGGGCCTACGGCACCTTAAAGAGCGCGCACCTCATCACCTCCAACGAGACAGTGGAACTGCTCTCGCTCGTCCGGCTCGGCGTGGATCTGGGGTTGATTCCGACGCTGGACCGAGGGATCGTCAACCAGCTTTTCATCCAGACCCAGCCGGCCCATCTGCAGAAGCTGGAGGGTCGTTCCCTTAATGCCTCCGAGCGGGACACCCGCCGCGCCAAGCTCCTCCGCGAAACGCTGTAGAAGCTGGGTCTTTTGGTGGTTTTGGTGCTAATATATTAAATAGAGGGAGAGTAAGCTTATTCTGAGGCAGAATTAGCAACAAGAGAGCATAAAGGAGCAGTGTTATTTATTATTCGGTCGTTTAAAGGAGGGCGTCGGCATGAATATGTTCAACCGTTTTACCGAACGTGCCCGTAAAGTCATTCTCCTGGCGAAGGAAGAGGCCAAGCGCTTTAATCATGATTACATCGGCACCGAGCATATTCTCCTGGGTCTCATCCGCGAAGGGGAGGGTGTCGCCGCTGCAGTCCTTCAGAACCTCGGGTTAAGCTCCGACCAAATCCGTCTCGAAGTCGAGAAATTGGTTCAACTCGGTCCCTCCACCATTGTTTCGGGTGATATTCCTTTTACCCCAAAAGCCAAGAAGGTGATTGAGCTGGCGATGGACGAAGCCCGGAACCTCGGCCACAACTACATCGGCACCGAGCATCTCTTGCTGGGCTTGATCCGTGAAGGCGAAGGGATCGCCGCTCAGGTGTTGGTCAATCTCGGATTGGATCTGGGCAAGGTCCGCCAAGAAGTCATGGAACTGCTGGGGTCCACCGCTCCGGCCTATTCTTCCGCCGGGCCGGCACCTACCAAGACGAAGACGCCGGCCTTGGATGCCTTCGGCCGGGATCTCACCCAATTGGCGCGGGAGAATAAACTGGATCCGGTCATAGGCCGCAAGGGAGAGATTGAGCGGGTGATCCAGATCCTTTCCCGTCGGACGAAGAACAACCCGGTGCTGTTGGGAGAGGCAGGCGTTGGAAAGACCGCTATCGTGGAAGGTCTGGCACAGAAGATCATCAAGGCGGATGTGCCGGAGATCCTCAAGGACAAGCGGGTGATCATCCTGGACCTGGCCTTGATGGTGGCCGGGACCAAGTACCGCGGCCAGTTCGAGGAGCGGATCAAAGCGGTGCTGGATGAGATCAAACGCTCCGAGAATGTGATCATCTTTATTGATGAGCTGCACACGCTGGTGGGTGCCGGCGGGGCGGAGGGGGCGATTGACGCATCCAACATCTTGAAGCCGGCCCTGGCTCGAGGAGAGATTCAGTGCATCGGCGCCACCACGCTGGACGAGTACCGCAAGTACATCGAGAAGGATGCTGCTCTCGAGCGTCGGTTCCAGACGATCATGGTGGACCCGCCTTCCGTTGATGAGACGATCGAGATCCTTCGAGGGATCCGCGACAAGTACGAGGCCCATCACAAGGTGAAATATTCCGATGCGGCCTTGGAGGCCTCGGCGAAGTTGTCCGACCGCTACATCTCCGGGCGGTATCTGCCGGACAAGGCGGTGGACTTGATTGATGAAGCCGGGTCCCGCGCTCGCCTGATGGTGCTGACCGCCCCGCCCAACCTGCGGGACATCGAGGAGCGGATCGAGGAGCTGCGCAAAGAAAAAGAAGGGGCGGTGAAGGGACAGGACTTTGAGAAGGCCGCCGCATTGCGGGATCGGGAGCGGGAGGCCCGGGCGGAGTTGGAGCGGACCAAGAGGGAGTGGTCCCGGTCCAAGGCCGAGGCCCAGCCGGTGATCACCGCCGAAGACATCGCACAGATCGTTTCCAAATGGACCGGCATCCCGATCTTCCGTTTGGAAGAGAAAGAAACGCAAAAACTGCTCCGGATGGAGGATGAGCTGCACAAACGGGTGGTGGGTCAGGACGAGGCGATCGGTGCCATTGCCAACGCGATCCGCCGGTCTCGGGCCGGGTTGAAGGACCCCCGTCGGCCGATCGGCTCCTTTATCTTTTTAGGGCCGACCGGTGTGGGAAAGACGCTGCTGGCTCGGGCGCTGGCCGAGTTCCTGTTCGGCAACGAGGATGCGGTGATTCAGGTGGATATGTCCGAATACATGGAGAAATTCAACGTCTCCCGGTTGGTCGGCGCTCCGCCCGGCTACGTCGGCTATGAAGAGGGCGGGCAGTTGACCGAGAAGGTTCGTCGGCGCCCCTACTCGGTGGTTCTGCTGGATGAGTTGGAGAAGGCCCATCCGGACGTCTTCAACCTGCTTCTGCAGGTGTTGGAGGAAGGGCGCTTGACCGACAGCTTCGGCCGGAAGGTGGACTTCAAGAACGCGGTGTTGATCATGACCTCCAACATCGGCGCGGAACTGCTGCGCAAGTCCGCTACGATGGGATTCCAGGCTCCGAAGGAAAACGAGGCCTACAAAGACATGAAGATCCAATTGATGGATGAGATGAAGAAGGCCTTCAAGCCGGAATTCCTCAATCGCGTGGACGACATCATCGTGTTCCAACCGCTCACGCGGCAGGATCTCCATAAGATCGTTGAGATTGAGTTGGCGGAGGTGCAGAGCCGGCTCAAAGAGCAGGAGGTCGGCATCGAGCTTTCTCCGGCAGCCAAGGAGTTTTTGATTGATAAAGGATTTGATCCGATCTACGGGGCCCGGCCTCTCAAGCGGACCATCGCGCGGTACCTTGAGGATGCCTTGGCGCAGGAAGTGATCGCCGGTCACTTTAAAGAGGGATCCACGATTCTGGTGGATGTGGAAAACGATCATCTGGTTTTCCATACCGGGCCGGTGACGGCTTCTTCCCGTGGTCAGGCGCCTTCTTCGACGGAGGTCTGAGCTGTTTCTCCTTCGGTGAGACGTGGAATTTTGTGGCGACTGGCGTTCCTCCTCATTGGAGGAGCCGTTATTCTGTACATTCTCTCCGGTGCGGAACGGAGCCGCCTTCAGCTTGAGGCCGGCTTAAGCCAGCTGCTCAACAACCCCGTCCATATCCAGCGAGTCCTCATTACTCCCCGCCAGCTTGTCCTGCGCGGTGTCAGCCTTCACGTGCCCCATCCCGAGAAGGACACGGGACAGAGCGATGTCCCGCCGTTCGTCATCGATCGCCTTCAGGTCGAAGGAGATGTGCTCTCCGCCATTCATCAGCGTTCTCTTGCGGCATGGTGGCAGCAGGGCGGGGTGCAGTCGGTCCGGATTACGCGACTCACCCTTTCCCTCGGAGGAGTTCCGCTTCAGGCGCAGGGGTGTGTCTTCCTCACGGCGGTGCCGGGCGTGGCTGCGGCTGAAGGAAGCCGCACCACTACCGCCTCCTCGGGCGCAGCTCCTCGCTGTGAGGGATGGCTGAGCATCGAACATCCACTCTTAACGGCGCGGGTCGAGGTCAGCGGCACAACGGCCCAGCCGCAGCTTTTCGGCTGGTTGAAAGGGCCGAAGGGTTCTCAACGTCATTTTGTCAGCCAGTGGGAGATCGGTCAGGACTCGATTCGTTGTGCCCGAATGGAGATCCAAGGAGGATGGTCTTTCGATGCCGTCCTGTCGCGGGAGGGGACAAAAAACGCAAGCTTCCGCCGCGTCCTGTGGCGTGGGTTGTGGAAACTGCAGGGCCCTGAGGATAATTTCGAGTTGGATTTCCAAGGGGTATCCTCTACTGGCGGCCATGCGACACTCCGTTTGAAAAAGGAAGATCAAGCTCCTGAAGAAATAAATTGGACGTGGATGGTGCATCGGTCCTTTGTAGGTTTAAAGGGGGATTTGTTCGGCGAGCAGGCGCATTGGGACGGCCAGGTGGATCTGAGGCCGCCATACCCTCTGGAGATGCGGCTGGACCTGAAAGGTTTAAATCTTGCTGAGCTGACCACGTGGCTTCTTTCCCATCGGCGGGTGCCGCCCCTGACCGGCAGGGTGAAGGGAAGCGTTGTTCTGAAAGGTTCTCCTCGACGGTTGCTCAGCAAGGCGGAGCTTTTCAGCGACGCCGTCACCTTTGGCCATCATGAGTTTGATCGAATCGCCATTCGCTTCCAGGGGATTGGCCCGATGCTCCAGATTCAAAACTCTCAGATGGCTCGGCCGACAGGTGTTCTCTTGGTCGAAGGAATGGTGGATGTTCGCCGTATCGGGCAGCCGGATTTTTTCGCAGCCGTACATCTGTCTTCTTTGGAGAAGGATCTGAGCTTGGGCGATTGGGGAGTGGGTCCCCTTTCCGGCCAGTCCGGTGTGCAATTGCACCGGACGAATGAAAAAGATCAAGTCTCCGTTGGTTGGGATTACCGGTTAGACACGGATGTGCAGCCCGAGCCGGTAACCCGTCAGAGCGTTAGGGTCGGTTATCCGATTTCTTCCCGTGAGAAGGTGAGCGTCCGATTGAATAAGGACGATGAGTTTTTTGGCGTAGAGCACCGGGCGAAATTCTAGAGATCTTTGCATGAGACAGTCCATCCAGACAGCAGCGCTGAAATTCGTCGAACCTCTGGGAGAAGGGTTTCTCTCTTTTTTCAACTACCTGGGTGGAACGAGCATTCTTTTGTGGAGGGCCGTCCTCGGCATCTGTGCTTTGCCGTGGGGGAGATGGCTGCGGGATGCGGTGATGCCCTGGCGATGGAAACAGTTTTCCCATGACCGGCGATGGCAGCTTGTTGTGGAGCAGATGGAGAAGATCGGAGTCGCCAGTCTTCCCTTGGTTTTCCTGACCTCGCTGTTCACAGGGATGGTGTTGGCGCTCCAAAGCGCCTACCAACTGCAAAAGATGTCAGCCCAATTGTACATTGGGGTTCTTGTCGCCCTTTCGATGACGCGGGAATTGGGCCCGGTGCTGACGGCGCTTGTCGTGGCCGGCCGTGTGGGGGCGGCGATCACGGCGGAATTAGGGACGATGCGGGTGACCGAGCAGATCGATGCCCTGCAGGTATTGGGCGCCAACCCGATCCGCTATCTGGCCGCCCCGCGGCTTGTCGTCTTGCTGATCATGCTGCCTCTCTTAACCGTCTATTCCGATGTCGTGGGCATCCTCGGCGGCTACATCGTCGGCGTGTACAAGTTGGGAATGGGTTCCACCCTTTACCTCAACACCACGTGGAATTCCCTCAGATTCAAGGATATCTATACGGGGCTTTTCAAGGCGGCGGTCTTTTCTCTGATCATTGCCACGATCGCCTGTTTTGAGGGGTTTGAGACAGAGGGGGGCGCGGAGGGAGTCGGGCGCTCAACCACTTTGTCGGTTGTCATTTCCTTTATCCTGGTCATTGCGGCGGACTGCTTCTTCACGGCGCTGTTCTATTTCGTTTTCCATGATTGAGATCATTAACGTTGTGAAGAGTTTTAACGGCCATCAGGTTCTGCAGGGGGTGAACCTGACCATTCGCAGCGGGGAGACGATGGTGATCATCGGCCGCTCCGGCTGCGGAAAGACGGTTTTGTTGAGGCACGTGATCGGTTTGGTGCAGCCGGATTCGGGCCAAGTCGTCGTGGATGAACAGGACGTTGCGACCCTGGCCGGCAAGGACTTGGACGCCCTGCACCTGAAATTCGGGATGCTGTTCCAAGGGGCGGCGCTGTTCGATTCGATGACGGTCGGAGAGAACGTCGCCTTCTCGCTCCGGGAACATACCCAGAAGGGTGAGGAAGAGATTGAAGCTCGGGTCCGGGAATGTTTGGGTCTTGTCGGTTTAAAGGGAATCGAGCACCTCAAGCCGGCCGAGCTCTCCGGAGGGATGCGCAAGCGGGTCGGATTGGCCCGGGCGCTGGCGATCGGCCCAAAGATCATCCTTTACGATGAGCCGACGACAGGGGTGGACCCAATCATGGCCGATGCGATCAACAAGCTGATCAAGGAGCTCCACGATCACCTGAAGGTGACAGGGGTGGCGGTGACGCACGACATGGTCAGCGCCTACAAGATCGCCGACCGGATCGCGATGCTTCATGAGGGGAAGATTCTTCAAATCGGGACGCCGGAAGAAATCCGAAACACCTCCAACCCCATTGTCCGGCAGTTCATTCTAGGGCTTTCCGAAGAGGGGGGACATCAGCGATAATGGTGGGGACCGGAACACTGCATTTGAAGAAAGGAAGCCTATGATTGGTGGAACGCGGGAGATCAAGGTCGGCCTATTTGTTGCCATTGCGTTTATCCTGTTGGCGGTGGTGATCTTCTCGATATCCGACTTTTACACCGTGCAGCCGCAATACATCCTCCGGGTTCGCTTCAATTTTGCCGGCGGCATTCAGACCGGTGCCCCGGTCCGACTGGCAGGGGTGAACATCGGTGAAATCAAGTACATACGTTTATTCCGAGATGAAGCCAGCCAGAAGATGCAGGCGGAGGTCGGCATCAAAGTTTCCAAAGAGGCCGTGATCGAAGAGGACGCGGTGGCTTACGTGAACACCTTGGGTTTGATCGGAGAGAAGTACCTGGAGATTGTTCCAGGCACGGCAGGGGTTCGGGTTCTGGCGGCTGGGGAGGTGTTGCAGGGCAAGGATTCGATTCCGGTGGAGAAGTTCATGGAAGCCAGTTTTCATGCGGTCCAGCAGATCGAACAGACGGTGGCCTCGATCAATTCCGTCATCAGCAACGAGGCGACCCAGAGCGCTTTAAAAGGCACGTTGACAAATTCCCAAGAGGCCACGGCGCAGTTGACTATTTTTTTAAAACAGGCCAATGAGATCATGGGCAAGATTCGGGATGGTCAGGGAACTGTGGGCCATTTGCTGGCCCAGGACGATCTTTACCAGGATTTAAAAGCTCTTATGAGCGATATCAAGGCGCATCCCTGGAAGCTGCTTTATCGGCCGAGGGGAGAGAAGTAAATCATGATTTGTTTTTATTTTTATGACGGAGGTGTTCGATGACAGTCTGGTTCATTCGACTATTTTTCGTGACCCTCAGCGGCATCGTGGGCCGTCAGATCGGTCTTGCCATGGGAACAGCAGCGGCCGGAATGAGCGGGGTGATCGCGGGAATCGTCTTTGCTGTGGTCCTGATCGGGCTGGAGGCGCTCCTGAGGAATGTGTCGACGCGGGGATTGTCTGCGGCGGTCTTCGGGCTTCTCTTTGGGCTCATCCTCGCGCGCTTAATCATTACAACGCTTGATTTGGTGCCGGCGGGGCCCGAGTTGGGCAACCCGATGCGGGCCGCCGTCGTGGTGGTGTTCTGCTACTACGGCATGATGATTGCACTGCGTGGGCGTGACGAGTTTAACGTGATCATTCCCTACGTGCGGTTTACCCGTCAGGATCGGCGCGAGGAACTGATTCTCTTGGACACCAGCGTCATCATCGACGGCCGGATCGCCGACATCTGCCAGACGAAATTCATTGAAGGCCAATTTGTCGTTCCGCGCTTTGTCTTGAAGGAACTCCAGCAGATTGCCGACAGCCAGGACCCGATCAAGCGCAACCGCGGCCGCCGGGGGCTCGACGTCCTGGCCCGCCTGCAGAAGACCCCGCAGGTGGATGTGAAGATCAGCGAAGAGGATTTCGCCGACACCAAAGAGGTGGACGCCAAGCTGGTCAAGCTGGGCAAGCTGATCGGGGCGCGGATCCTCACCAACGATTTCAATCTGAACAAGATCGCCGAGCTGCAGGGGGTGCGGGTTCTGAACATCAACGAGCTGGCCAACGCCCTGAAGCCGGTGGTGCTGCCCGGGGAGCTGATGGAGGCCCGGGTGATTAAGGAAGGCAAGGAGTACAACCAGGGTGTGGCCTATTTGGACGATGGAACGATGGTGGTGGTTGAGCAGGGCCGCAACTTGATCGGGCAGACGGTTCGGGTGCTGGTGACCAGTGTTTTGCAGACGGCGGCGGGTCGGATGATCTTTGCCAAACCGGAGGTGGAAAACTCTCGGCCGGCTTGGAAGGCAGCCCGATAAAGTCAGTGGTCACGGCAATCATTGCCGCCGGCGGGGTGGGGAGTCGTTTGAAGTCCCACACCCGCAAGCCGTTTGTCCGGCTGCAGGGCCGCCCGCTGTTGGCGTGGACCCTGTCGGCTTTTGAGAAGACTCCAGAGATTGGCGATGTCGTCGTGGTGATCCATCCTGCCGATATCCATGCCGCCTGGCGGATGATCCGGACCTTCCGATTCAAAAAGGTCATCGCTGTTGTTCCGGGCGGTGACTCCAGGATGGCGTCGGTTTCTCATGGACTGCAGGCGGTGCCTCGTCGGAACAAATGGGTGGCGATCCATGACGGCGCCCGGTCCTTGATCACCCCGGCGTTGATTCGAGCCACCTGCGCCGCCGCCCGACGATTTAAGGCGGCGATCGCCGCTGTTCCGGTGGTTCCGACGATCAAACAGGCCTCGAACGGCTGGGTCGCCGGGACGTTGAATCGGGATCATTTGTGGGCAGTCCAGACGCCCCAGGTGTTCCACCGGGATCTGCTGGAGCGGGCGCACGCCTACGGGCGCACGCACCGCGTGAAGGCGACGGATGACGCTGCCCTTGTGGAGAAACTCGGCCACAAGGTCCGGATCGTCATGGGGGATCACCGGAACATCAAGATCACGACCCCCGAGGATCTGGTGATTGCCGAAGCGTTGTTAAAGAGCACCCGATTAAAATAAAGGACTCATGGCTGTGCGCGTAGGAATGGGATTTGACATTCATCGTTTGGTGCCGGATCGCCCGTTGGTTTTAGGCGGGGTGAAGATTCCCTCGCCCAAAGGATTGCAGGGGCATTCCGACGCCGATGTGCTTCTTCATGCCCTCTGCGATGCCCTCTTAGGAGCGGCTGGAGCTGGCGACATGGGAACCTACTTCCCGGACACCGACCCGAAATGGAAGGGGGTGGCGAGCGGCCGGTTCGTCGAAAAATGCATGGAGCTTGTCTCCCGCGCGAAGATGCGTGTTGTCAACGCCGACCTGATTGTTGTGGCCGAGGAGCCGAAACTGGCGCCCCACCGACGCGCGATCCAGGAGTCGGTGGCTGGAACGCTCGGGCTGGATTCGCGGCGAGTGAATTTGAAGGGAAAAACGATGGAAGGTCTCGGGCCCATCGGACAAGGGGAGGCCATCGCCGCCTACGCGGTGGTGCTGTTGGAATGATGATGTTGTTGTTTTCATGGCTTCTTCTGGGGGCGGCGCTGTTTTTGGTTCTCCTGCGCTTCACCATGCGGGGGGAGATTCAAGCGGCGCTGGAACGGGACCCGGCCGCCAGCTCCGCCTGGGAAGTGCTGCTGCTTTACCCGAGCATCTTCGCCATCGCCTGCCACCGGGCTGCCCATCCGCTGCATCAAAATGGTTTTCGATTCCTGGCCCGCTTGATCTCCCAGACCAGCCGCAGCTTCACCGGCATCGAGATCCACCCGGGGGCCACGATCGGCAAGGGTCTGTTCATCGACCATGGCATGGGAGTGGTGATCGGTGAGACGACGGTGATTGGAGACAATGTAACCCTTTTTCAAGGGGTGACCTTAGGTGGGACAGGGAAAGAGAAAGGAAAGCGCCACCCCACCCTCGGCGACAACGTCGTGGTCGGCACCGGGGCCAAGGTCTTAGGCAGCTTCACGATCGGGGACAACGTTCGGATCGGGGCCAATGCGGTGGTTGTACGGGAAGTTCCGCCGAATGCCGTCGTGGTCGGTGTCCCAGGCCGGATCGTTCGCCAGCACGGCCGAGAAATCCCGGGCATCCGCCTGGATCACACCTCTTTGCCGGATCCCTTGGCGCAGGCGCTGGAGAAACTCCAGCATGAGATTGACGCCATCGAAACACAACTCAAAGAGCACCGAAAAAAGACCAGCACGTAATGCCCCTTCGATTCACCAACACACTCACCGGCCAGAAGGAAGACTTTAAGCCTTTAAAAGAAGGGCAGGTCTCCCTTTATGTCTGCGGGGTGACGGTCTACGACCACTGCCATATCGGCCATGCCCGCGGCGCGGTGGTCTTTGATGTTCTGCGCCGGTATCTCGAGTCCGATAGATATAAGTTCAAGGTGACCCATGTCCGGAACATCACCGATGTGGATGACAAGATCATTGATCGGGCCCGCTTGGAATCGTCCGGCGATCTTAAAAATGCGGCGCTGGCGGTTGCGCGCCGGTATGAGGAAAGCTTCCAAAAAGATTTCTCCGAGCTGGGGCTTCTTCCCCCGACGAATGAACCAAGGGCGACCGAGTACATCCCGAAGATGGTCCGGTTCATCGAGAACTTGATGAAGGCCGGTTACGCTTACCCAGGAAGCGACGGGGTTTATTTTTCGGTCAAGAAGTTTGAAGAGAAGTTCGGGTACGGCCACCTTTCCCATCAGAAACTTGAGCAGATGTTGGAGGGGGTCCGTATCGCGCCAGGGGAAGGAAAGAAAGAACCGCTCGACTTCGCCCTCTGGAAAAAAGCGAAACCAGAGGAGCCAAGCTGGCCCTCTCCTTGGGGGGAAGGCCGGCCCGGCTGGCACATCGAATGCTCCACCATGTCAACGGACCTCTTAGGAGACGCCTTCGACATCCATGGCGGCGGGCAGGACCTGATTTTTCCACATCACGAGAATGAACGAATCCAGGCGCTTGGCGCTGGAAAAAAGTTTGCCCGGTACTGGCTGCACAACGGGCTCCTGACGGTCAACGGCCAGAAGATGTCCAAATCCGTCGGCAACATCGTCACCATCGGCGACGCCTTGAAGCGCCACCCCAATCCCGACGTCCTCCGGCTTTTCTTTCTCTCCGCCCACTACCGTTCTCCGGTGGACTTCACCTGGGAGCGATTGGATGAAGCCGCATCGGCTTATAACCGTTTCCAGAGTTTTCTTACCAAGGCGCTTCTCTTCTTGGAGAAGAGTGAGAGCAAAGAAGAGCAAGAGACAGAAGCTATGGAAAGTGCAGAAGAGAAATTCTACGCAGCGATGGATGATGACCTCAATACGCCGGAGGCTTTGAGTGCGCTCTATGAACTGGTGAACCAAGGTATTCCATTATTTGGCAGTCCTTACTCACAGCCAGGACTCATCCTTGGCCCAGAAGAAGGTTTCCCTGATGAAACCGTTTCTGATGAGACTGCTATTAAAGAAGTCAGTTCTTATATGCCTCGGCTTAGATATGTAGTTAAAACTATTAGTGAACTCGGAAATATTCTCGGATGCTCTTTCCCAGCGAATAACGATACGGATCCTCATGCTCAAAAGCTTGCCCAAAAGCGAGATGAAGCTCGTGCGAAGAGAGAGTACAAAACCGCAGACGATATTCGGCGCCAACTGGTAGATATGGGATATCTTGTCGAGGATACGGATAGGGGAACCGTTGTGAGGAAACGTGTTTAGCGTGGACCATGCGAGGGGGCGGGGTTTGCAGGCAATTGAGAACCCGAGCGGGCAGGGTTCTCCGCCGGTGAGCTTGGGAGAAGGCGGAGAGAGCGAGGGTTCGATGTTAGCGCAGCCGGCCTCGCTGGGGCCGGCAAGCGGCCTGCAAATCCCGCCCCCGAGCAATGGTCCCGTTGGTCGGAGTTCTCATGGCTAAGCGGGGGGTTTTCATCACGCTGGAAGGGCCGGAGGGAGCGGGCAAATCCACGCATGGCCGGCGTCTGGCCGCATGGCTCAAGCGCCAGGGATACAATGTCCTCTTCACGCGGGAGCCGGGTGGAACTGCCATCGGCCAGCGCCTGCGTAAAATTCTCTTGGATCGGAAGTCCGGCGCCATCGATCCCTTCGTGGAGTTCTGCTTGTATGAAGCCAGCCGAGCGATCTTGGTCCGCCGGGTGATTGCTCCGGCGCTCAAGTCCGGCCGCATCGTCCTTGTGGATCGGTTCCAGGATTCCACGTGGGTCTATCAAGGGTGGGCCGGCGGGATTGATCTGAAATTGATCGAGCTGTTAGGAAATTCGGCGATGGCTGGCTGCAGACCGGATCTGACGATCCTGCTGGATTTGCCGGTGCGGCAAGGATTGGCGCGAGTGCGCCACCCGAACCGGATGGAAGCCAAGCCGATTACTTTTCATGAGAAGGTTCGGGCCGGCTATCGGGTCCTCGCCCGGCGGGAGCCGAAGCGCTTCCGAGTGATTCGGGCCGACCAGCCGATGAGGCGTGTGCAGGAGACGATTCGTCAGGCGGTGAAGAATGTCCTTTAAGAACATCGTCGGCCATGAGGCCGTCATCCGATTGCTGAAGGGTCAACTGGCGAAAGATCGGTTGGCCAACAGCTATCTTTTCACCGGTCCTGCCGGCATCGGCAAAAGAACATTGGCCATCGAACTGGCCAAGACCCTCGAGTGCGCTGAACCCATAGAGGGGGAATCGTGCGATGGCTGCGAGGCCTGCTTGAAGATCGGATCCGGCTCTTTCCCGGATGTCATTCTGGTGGCGCCGGAGTCAGAAGCGGGCCAAGTAGGTATTGATCAGATCCGCACGCTGGTCAACGGAATGTCGCTGACCTCTTTAAGCGGCCGATGGAAAGTGGGAATTGTTGAACAGGCGGATCGTTTGACCGAGGAGGCGGCGCATGCCTTCTTGAAATTCCTGGAGGAGCCGCCGGAACGGTGCCTGATCCTTTTGATTGCGGCGGCGCCGCAGCGGCTGCCGCAATCACTCTTATCGCGATGCCACCAGGTTCGGTGCGTTCCGCAGGGGATCCAGCGGGTGGCTTCTTTTCTTAAAGAGAGGGAACACCTTGAGGGCTCCCAGGCGATGATGTTGGCCACTCTCTCCGGCGGACGCCTTGGGTTGGCGCTGGATTTTCACCGGGAGGGCCGGTCGGCCGAGAAAAATCAGGTGTTGGACCAACTTCTTGCTGCTCGGCGGCAGGGAATCTTGGAAGTCCCGCTTGGGACCGCCGGCCGATTGAGGGTGGAGGAAGGGGTGGAATGGCTGGCTGCCTGGTGGCGGGATCTTATGGTGCTCTCCCTTGGCGGAAAGCCGGAATGGGTTCTTCACCAGGATCGCCTGAAGGACCTGCAAAAAGAGTTGGCTGCGCGGCCCGTCACGGCCGAGCAAATCAGAAAACTGCTGGATTGTGTGGAGAAGGCTTACTGGGCCCAGGAGGCGATCCAACGCAACGCCTCCCCGCGCATCGCCCTGGCGGCGGTGCTGAGCCAGTAAGGATCGGATGCCGAAACATTTTTATCTGACAACGCCGCTTTATTACGTCAACGCGAAGCCGCACCTGGGGCATGCCTATACCAGTGTCGTGGCAGACTGCCTTGCCCGGTGGCATCGCCAGCAGGGGGAGGATGTCTTTTTGCTGACCGGCACCGACGAGCATGGGGAGAAAATCGCCCAAGCGGCCCAAGCGCAGGGGCTCTCACCCAAGGCCTTTGCCGATAAGACCTCCGAGACGTTCCGAACGCTTTGGGAAAAGCTCGGGGTCTCTTACAACGACTTCATCCGGACCACAGATCCGGCCCATCAGCACGTGGTCCAGCAGGTGTTGGAGAAACTCCGCCCGCAACTCGAACTGGGAACCTACACCTTTTGGTACTGTGTCCCCTGCGAAACCAACTATGGACTCGGAGAAATCGATTCGGTCAAGCCGGTCTGCCCCTCCTGCCAGCGGCCGGTGAGTCAAGTAGAGGAAGAGGATTACTTCCTTCCGCTGGAACAGCATCGAGCCTGGCTCAGACAGCAGATTGAGCAGGACCAATTTTTCGTTGGTCCGTCCAGCCGCCGCAACGAAGTACTGGCCATGCTGGAGAAAGAGCTGCCGGCCCTGTGCATTACCCGTCCTAAGGAACGGGTCACCTGGGGAATTCCGGTTCCGTTCAGCCCGAATCATGTCACCTACGTTTGGTTTGACGCGCTCCTGAATTACATCAGCGCTCTTGGCTGGCCCGACGGCGAGAAGTTTCATGCTTTCTGGGAAGAGACAGGCGCGGTCCATCTCATCGGCAAGGACATCCTCCGGCACCATGCCCTTTATTGGCCGATCATCCTCCATGCCCTCGGGGTCAAGCGTCTCCCACGGATTTTTGCCCATGGTTGGTGGCTGATCAAGGGAGAGAAGATGTCCAAGTCGAAAGGGAACATCGTCGAGCCGGAAGTCGTGGTGAAGGAGTACGGTCTGGACTGCTTCCGCTATTTCCTCTTGAGAGATGTTCCTCTCGGAGGGGACGGGGTTTTTTCCGAGGATGCGCTGATCAAGCGGATCAACGCTGATTTGGCCAACGACTTGGGCAACCTGGTCTACCGCACCCTCACCATGATCGAAAAACACACCGCCGGGAAAATTCCAGAGGGAAAAATCGACCCAGAATTTCAGCAAAGAGCTTCAAAAGTGCAAGACAATATGAGAGCGGTGATGTCTACTTATGCGCCACATCTGGCCTTGAATACCTTGTGGGAATTAGTCGGTCAGGCCAATCTGTCAGTAGAGGAGGCTGCCCCTTGGACGCTGGCCCGCGAAGGCCGGAAAGCCGAATTGGAGCAGTTTCTCTACCAATTGGCGGAATCCCTCCGAGTCATCGCGCTTTTCTTGTGCCCGTTCCTTCCTGGTACTGCGCAGTCCATCTGGCACCAGCTTGGGTTCGACACGGCTCTGGAAAAGGGGCACCTTCCGGAAGCCCTGGAGAATCGAATCCCTCCGGGACAAGCCGTCCGCAAGGACAAACCGCTCTTTCCCCGCCTAGAAACTGCCTGAAAAGCCCGCAAAATTTTTCTTTTGGCACCCTTGACAAATTACACTGCCATGTGCCATCTTTACTTATGTAGGGCAAAAGCGAAAGTGCACCACTGATAAAGGCTAACCCGTCGCAAGGCGGGGGCGCAAAGCCACAGGTCCTCAGAGGGGGGGTAGGTGAGGACAGCTGGGTTGCCAAAGGTGAGAATAAACGCCTGAAAGCTTTCAATTGTCAGTGGAAGCCTTCAGGCGTTTTTATTTTAGAAAAAAGAGGAGGTTTTCCATGAAACCCAATGCCGCACAGTCAGAGCAAACCAAGCAGCTTCATCGCGTTGTCACTTTTCTGGATCGCCTGCAGGTGGATTACCTGGATAAGCTGGGGAAGGATGCCCTGTTCTCCACAGGGGCGAAGTTTCCACGGACGAAGGTGATTTCGGCCCTGATTGATCTGTTGCGCAAGGCCAATGTGAGCGGGGAAGGATTGCGCTCGGATCAGGATCTGGAGGAGCGGTTGGTCAAGAAATTGGCCGCTGGTCTGCCGGAAGCCAAGCGATTGGCTGGAGAACTGGTGGAGGACAGCCGTGAAAGCGCCAATCGAGTACGGGGATAATTTTCCGGTGGTTCCTTCCGAGTCGTGGAATCCGGCGGTTCCCTGGCGGTTCCCTCAGCATGAGATTCGGCTCAAGCCGGCTTCTCGGCTCCAGCAGGTTCTTCCTTGGATCATGCTTGTCGTGGGTGTGGTCTTAGGGGTTCTCTGGATGAGCTGGCATGCGCCGATCTCGTTGGTGGGAAAAAGCATGGATACCCCCTCCAAGGGGTTGGGGGGAGGGGCACCCGGAGCGGCTCTGTCTCCGGATCAGTCCTTTCACGTTGTTGGTTTTAGAGGCGAGGCTCCGAGGTATACGCCGAAGAGACAGAAGACGGGATTGGTGTAAATGAACACATTTTACTATCAGCTTCCAGAGCGGCGATCGGAGGCGACGTTTGGAGCAATTGTCCAGATGTTGTTGAACACCCGGCTTCGTCTGCACCTGGAAACACACGAGCAGATGTACGATGAGGATGTGAATACCTACCTGGCAGGTCTCCTGGTATCGTACATTGATCCGCGCTACCTGTCGGCGATCTCCGAGGTTCTCTCCCAGCATGACATCGATGTGTTTCAGTCCGCCGACAAAGCGGCCGTTCGATATCATGCCTATTGGATCTACAAGGTGAATGCGGACGATCTGCTGGTGTCGCTGGGAATCTTCCGGGGTTCCTGGCAGCAGTCGCAGGGAGAAGTCATTCGGATGAAGCGTTATTATGCCGCCGCCTCCGAGTACCAGCGTCGCATCTACGGCAAGCTGACCGCGGTCGGGGAGATCCAAACGAAACTATCCGAGGGAACCGAGCGATACCTCGCGATTCTCGAAGGGACCCGGCGCGATTATCTTCATTTCATCGAGCGTCTTCCGCCGGAAGAGCTGGCCGTTTTATCGCAAAGTCTTCGCCAACTCGAAGAAGAAGTTCCCATCAAGGCAGCGCAAGATGAATTACTGGATCTGTATTCAACATGGTTAAAAGGTTCACAGGATCCCGATACTCGCCAGAGGTTATTGGATCTTGCGGAGCAACTGCGCAGATTGAGTCCCACTTTCCAGCCTGAGGCCATTACTTCAAAGATTAAAAAAGTCTGAATTAATATCAAAAAAGTTGCTCTATCCCTTGACTTTTCATGGACTTCTCAGATATACTTCGCTTGATGCTTACCGATTCTCACATTAAAAAACTATAAATGATGTTTCCGATCACTCGATTTAACTGGGTAGATGTATTAGCCACAATCCTTTTTATCAGAATGGGTTACATTGGTTTTAAGGTCGGTGTTTCAACCGAATTGGCGAAATTGCTTGGGGTCTTGGTAGGGTTCTTTGTCAGCTTTCGGTATTACCAAGGGCTCGGGGATGCCTTGTCCCAAGGAACGTTTATTCCCGTTGAATGGGCCGCTGCCCTGGTGATGGTTGCCCTGGTTCTCTTCCTCTATATAGCGATTACCAGGGGGCTTAGCCTGCTGGAGAAATTGATGCAGGTGACCTTTCACCCGAAGGTGAAGAACATTGGGGGACTCGTGGTGGCGTTGATTCGGGCGGCATTGGTGGTCAGCATCATCTTGGTCGTGTGCCGGCAATTCCGCTCGCCATACATGGAGAGCTCCATTGACGAGCATTCCTTGACAGGGGGATTTATGTCCCGGGTGGCACCGGCGGTCTATGACGCCACGACGCTGGTCGTCACCCATTTGGTTGCCGCGCTGCGGCCTACAGCCAGATGATTCCGGATAAGACCCTTCAAGAGATTCAGGAACGTCTGGATGCCGCGGAGGTGATTGGCGGGTACATTTCCCTGAAGAAAGCGGGGAAGAACTTCAAAGCCCTGTGCCCGTTTCATCCGGAGAAGACCCCCTCTTTCATGGTTTATCCGCACAAGCAGTTTTTTATCTGTTACGGATGTGGGGCCGGCGGAGATCTGATCTCCTTCGTGATGCGCTACGAGCATGTGGAGTTCGCTGAGGCGGTGCAGATCTTAGCCCAGAAGGCCGGGGTGCAGATCGCCGATGCCGGCGGCGGGCGCAAGGTGCAGCCGGAGTTGTACCGGACGCACGAGATGGCGGCGAAATTCTATCACGAGCTCCTGATGAAATCGCCGGACGCGGAGAAGGCCCGAGCTTATTTGAAGAAGCGTGGCCTGGAGCCGGCCACCTGGGAGGCGTTTCAGCTCGGCTACGCTCCGGAACGCTGGGACGAGCTGCTCACTCAGGCCAAGCAGGAAGGTTTCGCACCGGAGGTGATGGAACGTTCCGGTTTGGCGATTCCCCGTGAAGGGAAGAACGGCTGGTACGATCGGTTTCGCAACCGAGTGATCTTTCCGATTTGGGATGCCAGGGGCCGGGTGATCGGCTTCGGGGGCCGGGTATTTGAGGAAGAGTCAGGCCCCAAGTACATGAATTCCCCGGAGACGGACCTGTACGTGAAGGGGAAGATCCTGTACGGCCTGCACCTGGCGGCCCCGCAGATCCGGGAAAAGGATTTCTGCATCGTAGTGGAAGGGTACATGGATTTGGTCAGCCCCTACCAGCACGGGATCCGCAATGTGGTCGCCTCGATGGGGACCAGTCTCACCGAACAGCAGGTGCAGCTGATCAAGCGGTACACACACCATGTGGTGATCGTGTACGACGGGGATTACGCCGGCGAGATGGCGACACTGCGGGGCCTGGATCTGTTCCTGGCCGGAGGGATGCGGGTGAAGGTGGCCGCTGTACCCGGCGGGCTGGATCCGGATTCCATGATCAAGACGCAGGGGGTGGATGCCTTTGCCAAGGTGATCCAGCAGTCGCAGGATTTGTTCGACTATAAGCTGAATCTCTTGAAGCGGCGGTTCGATCCGCGCCAAACAGAGGGGCGCGTGCAGATCTGCGAGGAGATGCTCCCGACGATCAAGCGGGTGCCCCATGCGGTGCAGAAGGGGGAATACATCAAGCGCTTGAGCGAGCTGCTTGGGGTCGCTGAGGATTTGCTCTGGTCCGACCTGAACAAAGTCAAACAGGATGCCAGCTGGCGCCCTGCAGCGGTGGCGGCACCGATGGCGACGGTCTCCATGACCGCCGAGGATCTCTTGGCCGGCCTGCTTTTGGAGAGTCCGGTTCGCATCGGCCAGATCGCCGATCGGCTGGATTTGAACAAGATTCAAGATTCGGATATACGACAGATGGTGACGTGGTTGAAGGAACAGTGGGGACGAGGGGTGGTGCCGACGGAACATCGGGCGCTTCTCAGCCAGTTACCCCGCGGTTCCGGCGAGTGGGAGGGCCGCTGCGCCAGGTGGTTGGCCTGGGTGGATACAGTGGAGGAAAAGGAGAAGACGTTGGAAGAGGTGCTTGGAAAGATTGATGAGCGTCAGCGCCGGTCCTTCCTGGAGAGCCTGCGGCTGTCAATCCGCCAGGCGGAAGAAACCGGAGATGAAAAGCGGGCATCCGAATTGATCGTGGAATACAGCCGCTTCATGAAAACCAACTTAACCGCGCCGGTCGGACAATGACGGCCGGGCGAAAGGGACAATTGACGATGAAAAGAACGGACGAATTGAAGAAGCTGATCGCCCTGGGAAAGGAAAAAGGGCGGCTGACCTACGAGCAGGTGAACGACCTTCTTCCTGAAGATGTTACCTCCTCCGAAGAGATTGATGAAATCTTGACGATGCTCGGCAACGAGAACATCGAGATCGTTGATTCGGATACCCCGGCGGTTGCGGCCGAGACGGATGAGAAAGAGGACAAAGAGGAGAAGGAAGAAAAAGAGGACCGGGACGATAAGGAGGAATCGGGCGACAGAGTGGTCGGTCCGCTCGAAGCGGCTTCGGAAGAGAAGGCCGAAGAGGAAGCGGAAGCGCCTGTTCCTCGGAGCGAGCCGGTGGATGATCCGGTCCGGATGTACCTGCGGCAGATGGGCCAGATTTCCCTCTTGACGCGTGAGCAGGAGCTGCGTCTTGCCAAAGAGATTAAAGAGGCCGAGGTCCAGTACCGGGCAATCCTGTTCTCCACCGCTTTGGCCCCGCGCGAAATCCTGACCCTGATCGAACGGATCAAAAACAAAGAGGTCAATCCGGAGGAGTACGTCACCGAGGATTTCCGGCGCAAGGAACGGCTCCTGCCCAAACTGGTCAAGCTGGCTGTCAAGATCCGGACCACCCGTTCCGAGCCCAAGCGGATCCAGTGCTTCCTTCAAATGCGGCTGATGACGCCGGTGGTGGAGGACATCTCCCGGAAGCTGAAAAGGGCTGTCATTGAGGCCAATCGATTGCTCAAGGAGATGGAGAAGGCGCGAGCCAAGAAGTCGGCCGGCTCGCGGGCCCGCTTGATTGAGCTGAAGAAACAGTATGCTGCCACCGAGAAAATTCTCGGACAGCCCTTGAAGAACCTTGAAGAGCTGATGAAGGAGCTCAAGAAGCGGGAGGCGGTCTACGTCAAGGCCAAGAAAGCGCTGGTGGAAGCCAACCTCCGTTTGGTTGTTTCCATCGCCAAAAAGTACACCAACCGGGGACTCTCTTTCCTGGATCTGATTCAGGAAGGGAACATCGGCCTCATGAAGGCGGTGGACAAGTTCGAATACGAGCGGGGCTACAAATTCTCCACCTACGCCACCTGGTGGATCCGCCAGGCAATCACCCGCGCCATCGCCGATCAGGCCCGGACGATCCGCATCCCGGTCCACATGACCGAGACGATCAACAAGCTGATCCGCGTTTCCCGCCAGCTCGTTCAGGAGAACGGCAAGGAGCCGACCCCGGAAGAGATCGGCCATGAACTGCGGATGTCGGTGGAGAAGGTGCGGGGGATCTTGAAGATCGCTCAGGAACCGATCTCCCTGCAGACCCCCATCGGCGATGACGGCGACACCCATTTCGGGGATTTCATCGAGGATAAGCGGGCCGTTTCACCGGCCAATGCCACCGCCTACGCGATGCTCAAGGAGCAGATGGAGACGGTGCTGGATACCTTGACCGAGCGGGAAGCGCAGGTGCTGCGGCTTCGGTTCGGTGTGGGGGACGGCTGCCCGCGGACTTTGGAAGAGGTGGGCGCTATCTTTCACGTCACCCGCGAGCGGGTTCGGCAGATCGAGGCCAAGGCCCTGCGAAAACTGCGGCATCCGACCCGGTCCCGGCGCCTGCGGGCTTTCCTGGAGTTAGGTTTGAACGAGGAGCGGCCTTAAGAGAGTGGGCCGACCTGATTACGAACCAGTCGCTCGTCCTTCGCGCGCCCCGTTCATCCTGAGCTTGTCGAAGGATGAACGACTCGCTCAGGACTCGCTCCTCGGTAGGGAACCCAGGTTTCCTACCGATTCCACCCTCCTTAAAGAGATGGGGGACGGTCTCCCCCATCAACCCCCTTCGGTTCTCATCCAGGTCGAAAGATGGTATAAAGAATTGGGCCGACCTGGATTCGAACCAGGGACCAAGTCATTATGAGTGACCTGCTCTAACCGCTGAGCTATCGGCCCACGAAAGGTATTTTATCGGATTTTCCCAATACTGAGATGAAATCGTTTCCTTGTGTCATACGAATCTGGGCCCTTTTCCTAAGTCTCGCCCTC
>Ga0209515_10001320_pt1 | contig 41982 bp, 47 predicted proteins | sample Subgroupgradi54m_FD_187454 | JGI IMG/M metagenome (GOLD analysis project Ga0209515, IMG submission 187454) | Subsurface groundwater microbial communities from S. Glens Falls, New York, USA - GMW60B uncontaminated upgradient, 5.4 m (SPAdes)... ... | reverse complement strand
ATCTGCTCTTCGGTGTATCGTCTCTGACCCATCGCGCCCTCCTTGCCTCTCTTGTACCACCCGGAGACTTAACTCGCAATTGGCCCGGTTTTAGGGGGGAAGGTCAGGGTGATGAAAATCCGGGATGCAAGAGCGCCGAAACCCTCGGCGGCTCGCCGATTGCCCTTTACGTCTATGTGCCGAACGCGGATGCAATGTTCAACCAGGCTGTCGCTGCCGGCGCCACGGTGACGATGCCAGTTGCAGACATGTTCTGGGGAGACCGCGCAGGGCATATCAAGGACCCGTTCGGCTACTCGTGGATGATCGCCACGCACACGCAGGACCTAACCGACGAGCAGATCAGCAAAGGCGCCGCGGACTTTTTCGCTCAAATGGCGAAGAAATAGTTTTTCAATAGGTGAACTCTTCCACCCAGTGCCCACAGCTGTCCAGATCGGGGAGCCAACTTTTCTTTTAAGGAGGGAGGAAACATATGCCTATTACTGTTGAAACCAAACCCATCGATGAAGAAAAACTCAAGGCGTTCATCGGCAAAGTGATTGAAGATTTCGGTGCGGCTTTAAGTTCCGGATTGGTGTACATAGGGGTTAAACTGGGTCTGTATAAGGCATTGGCGGAAGCCGGATCGCTAACGCCAAACGAACTGGCTAAGCGCACCAATACCGTTGAACGGTACGTGCGTGAGTGGCTCATCAATCAGGCCTCCGGTGGTTACGTACGGTATGATTCCAAGAGCGGCCGTTACAGTCTTCCTCCAGAGCAGACTGTAGCGTTGACCGATGAACAGAGCCCCTTTTATGTCGGGGGCGGTTTTTACGTGATCAAGGCGATGTTGCAGGCTCAAGCGCGCATCGCCGAAGCTTTCCGGAAGGGTGGGGGAATGCTCTGGGGCGAGCACGACCCGGAGCTTTTCCTCGGTACGGAGCGTTTTTTTCGTCCTGGTTACGCCGCCCATCTGGTCAACGAGTGGATCCCGGCCTTGTCTGGGATCGAAGAAAGACTAAAGAAGGGTGGAATCGCGGCCGATATAGGCTGTGGCCATGGGGCCTCGACGATCATCATGGCCAAGGCTTATCCGAATTCGCGCTTCTATGGATTCGATTGCCACAAACCTTCGATTCAATATGCCCGCAAGGCCGCGGCGGAGGCAGGCGTTGCCAATCGAGTGAAATTCGAGGTGGCGGACTCCACCGGTTTCTCCGGGAAGGATTATGATTTAATCGCTTTCTTTGATTGCCTGCACGACATGGCGGACCCTGTAGGTGCCGCTATGCGGGCCTGTCAATCTCTTGCGGTGGAAGGCAGCGTGCTCATCGTGGAGCCCATGGCGGGGAACACCGTGGAAGAGAACTTTAATCCGCTTGGGCGGACTTTTTCCGCCGCCTCGACCCTGTGCTGCACGCCGAACTCGCTTGCGGGTGGGGGAACGGCATTGGGTGCGGTTGCCACGGAGCAGGCATTGCGCGAGACGGTGCTTGCGGGAGGTTTTCAGCATTTTCGCCGAGCAGCTGAAACACCGTTTAATCGGATTTTCGAGGCTCGGCGCTAAAAGTCTCATCACAGAGTAAACGGTGCAAGTCGTGTCCCGACCTTCAAAACCTCGATTCCGAGGTCTTCGGGCGGGTTGGGAAACGTGTCTAAGAGGGGAGAAATTATTAATCAATCATTTAAGCCCCTTTCTGCTGGATAATAGGCGGGAAGGGGCATTTTTTGTAACTTGCGGACTTCAAAGAGGAAAACGTCATGAAGGCAATATCCAAGCTTGTTTTCGTTGGACTGATTTGTTTTGGGACCGTCCCAGCGAGTTTGGAAAATGCTCAGCCCACGCAGTCCATTTATGAAAAGATCGAAATGCTGACAGGTACCAAAGGGAAGTTCGATAAGAAAGAGGGTGTCTTCAAAGTCAGCTTCCCCCGCTCTGATTTGAAGGTAGACGCCATCGGCACGAGGATAACCCCGTCCATGGGTTTGACGGTCTGGGCGGCGTTTAAGGTCGTTGGAGACCACGCCATGATGATGGGGGACATGGTCCTGCTCGAAGAGCAAGTTAATCCCGTCATGAGCATTGCCCTGGAGAACGGTTTACAGGTGACGGCCCTGCACAACCATTTTTTCTGGGAATCTCCTCGAATTATGTTCATGCATATCGGGGGTTCGGGCGATCCGGAAAAGCTCGCTTCGGCTGTTGGAAAAGTTTTCGCCAAGATTAAAGAAGCGAATGGTGAAGGGAAGGATGTGCCGAAAGTAAACATAGATCCTGCGAAGACCTCGCTTGACCCCCCAAAGATAAGTGCCATCCTTGGCTATGAAGGACAGCTCAAAGATGGCGTGTATAAGGTGACGATCGGCAGGACCACAAGTATGGACGGCCATGAAATGGGCGGTGCGATGGGTGTCAATACCTGGGCAGCTTTTGCCGGCAGCGATGATCAGGCGATTGTCGACGGTGATTTCGCAACGCTGGAGTCGGAACTTCAGCCGGTACTCAAGGCTCTTCGGGCGGCTGGAATTAATGTGGTGGCGATCCACAATCATATGGTCGGGGAGTCTCCCAGAATTGTTTTCTTACACTATTGGGGGATGGGGTCAACGACCGATCTGGCAAAAGGACTTAAAATCGCTTTAGACACGCAAGAAATTTCTTTTGCAGCTGGGAAAGCCTCACCAATTACCTGGGACTTTGAGCGCGATCGGGCAGACAATCCACCGGTCGGTTTTTCTTTCGGTAGAACGGGGGAAGGGCGGCCGGGTCGCTGGGTAGTTGCCTCGGATAAAGGCGCTTTCAGCGGCGTGCATGTGCTTACCCAGACGGATGCAGATCCGACAGACTATCGGTTTCCCGTTGCAGTAGCCGATGCCCCGATTTTGAAAGACCTGCGACTTTCGGTTCGATGCAAGCCAGTTTCTGGGCAGGTAGATCAGGCAGCTGGGCTAGTTTTCCGGTATCAGGACGAGAACAACTATTATGTAACTCGAGCCAACGCCTTGGAAGGCAACGTTCGGCTCTACAAGGTGGTTAATGGCCAACGGCAGCAGTTTGCCGACTGGAACGGACCTGTTACCGCCGGTGTCTGGCATGAGTACCGGGTGGAAGCGAAAGCAGACCATCTGGAGGTTTTTTGGGATGGGCAGAAAGTAATCAGTGCAGACGATAAGACATTCCAAAAAGCTGGCTTGGTGGGAGTTTGGACGAAGGCCGATTCCATGACATGCTTTGATGATATGAGCGTCGAGTCACTGGGATCTTGAGGCGTGGACACCAAAACAGTTCCTTGTACTTTGCGCCAGTTTCTCTCCTATTTTCTTTCCCTCGGTACATTCGGTTTTGGTGGACCGATTGCGTTAGCCGGATACATGCAGCGGGATCTGGTCGATAAACTGCGCTGGATTTCAAAAGAGGACTATCTGGATGGTTTAGCGCTGGCTCAGTTGGCTCCCGGCCCTTTGGCGGCCCAGCTAGCCATCTATCTGGGGTACGTTAGGGCAGGCGTATTGGGCGCTACTCTGGTTTCTCTGGCCTTCATCCTTCCTTCTTTTCTGATGGTGCTGGGCATTTCCTGGCTCTATGTCCGCTTCGGGGGATTACCCTGGATGCAGGCATTGTTCTACGGCATTGGAGCCGCAGTTATAGGAATTATCGTCAGGGCCGCTTATAAACTCGTCCGGCTGACGCTCGGCCAAGACTGCTTGCTGTGGGGAATCTTTCTCGTATTGGCCATCACCACGGTTGTTACTCAGTCGGAAGTCGTTTGCTTGTTCTTGGCAGCAGGGTTAGTGGCGTTGGTCGTAATGGCTCCGCCGTGGAAGAGTATCGCCAGTCCTTTAAAGATGTTAGCCATGCTTCCTTTGGGTGCGACCGCAACAGCGGTTTCCGGATCTCCTGCGGCAGTCACTTCGATGCAGATTCTGGGGTTTTTTGCCAAAGCTGGGGCGATGGTTTTTGGCAGCGGTTTGGCCATTGTTCCGTTCTTGTACGGGGGTGTAGTTAAGGAATACCATTGGCTCACCGAGCGGCAATTCATGGATGCTGTGGCCGTAGCGATGATTACCCCCGGTCCAGTGGTTATCACAGTAGCGTTTATTGGTTATTTGGTCAGAGGATTCTGGGGAGCGACATTAGCAGCCGTTGGTGTTTTTCTACCGGTCTATTTGTTTGTTGTTATCCCCAGCCCATGGTTTAAGAAGCACAGCAAGAATCCTCAGCTTAATGCTTTTGTGAAAGGAGTCACGGCAGCCGCCACAGGAGCAATCGCAGGGGCCTGTGTCCTATTAGCGCACCGGGCAGTCTTTGATCTGCCAACCACCTTCATTGCGCTGAGCGTCCTGGGTGTTCTGGTCAAATGGAAGGTGCGTGAACCCTGGCTTATTGCTGCCGCAGGATTGGCAGGGCTGTGTTTATTTCATGGTTAAGCTGCCAGACCTGAATAGGTTCCTTGAAGTAGTGTTCCAAGTGTTAAAATCTCCATTCGGAGATCCTCGGACGGGTTGCGAAACGCGTCTAAGAGGGGGAGCCAGTGTGATACCGATACCGGAGGCGTTACTGTGAGTGCCATGCTGAAGAGGAGAGTGGAATTTAGCCTGGCACCTGCAGTAACGCCTTCTGTTGCCGGTTCGCTCGTAATGACGCTCGTATTCCTTACTCTATTCCTAGATGGATACGCGAGGGCGCAGGTAATTCCGAACGGGCCTGAGACAACCATTGTTGCCGGCAGTGATGGTTCTGCAACGATTACACCATCCAAAGTAGGCCAATTGCCTCCACCGGAGATTCCCACCAATGAGCGTTTGGAGTATCAGATCTCCTGGTTGGGTGTGCCGGTGGCCCTGCTAACCATGACCACCTCGCCGGTTTCCGACAAAGAGGATATTCTAAAGTTAACTAAGGATGGATTTCACCCGCAGAGTCTCTTGAAACTGGATTGCCAGGCCCGCACCAACACTTACTTGGAGACCGTCTTTCCGATACGTGTGCAGTTGGTGAGTTTTCTGGATCCGAGAAGCCGGAATCCCAGACGGTTCGAGGCCTTCATCAAGCGCCAGCAGCGTAGGCACGAAAGTGTGGAAATCTTTCACACCGAAAAAGGGGAAGCTTTTCACCAGCTTCCCAAAGGCCGGTCGGCGACGGTGGCCATCGGGCCGGCAACTCAAGACGGCTTAAGCCTCTTGTATTACGTGCGGACGATTCCGTTTCGGGTGGGGCAGGAGATTCCGCTGGAGGTCAGCGCCGCCGGTAGGAACTGGCAATTAAACAGTAAGATTGTTCGGACCGGCACCGTGCAGATCAAAAACATGAAAGAGTGGCCGGCCATTGCCGGCGAGGCGGAACTGGCCAACCCACTGCCGTTCTTCGGAGTGAAGGCATTGGTCTGGTTCAGCGCCAACCAGGAGCGGATCCCGCTCTTGGCAACAATCAACTCCAATGTCGGTCCCGTCACCGTGGTCCTCACCCGCCGCACCGCGGGGGAGCCACTTTGAACAAAGGAACGCAAGCGGAGTGGCTTTATTATTTAGTTGAAAGAAATCTAAAAGTCGGTCCTATTTGCTGAGGAGGGTGGAAAGATGGGAGACATAGGATTTCCAGAGTTGTTACTTATCCTGTTTGTCGTTTTGCTTCTTTTTGGCGGTCAAAAGCTGCCCGAGATTGCCCGATCACTTGGGAAATCCATTCGCGAATTCAAGAGAGCATTGAAGGAGGATGGGCAGGAGGTTCCCTCAAACAGATCGAGTGAACAAAAGCAGATTGTAGAGGATAGGAAAGCGGAGTAAACTTATCTGGGTTCATACGGGTCAACTTGAAAAAACCGAGAGGATACCTTATGGTACAGCGGATACAAGGGGTCGTTTTTGGCGTCGTCATCAGTCTTGCTCTTAGTTTTGGATTGGGTTTAACAGCGTGGGCAGAAAATGATACGCAGGCCGTTAATACAACGGCAGCAAAGGGGTGGTTAGAAAAGTTTCGCCCAACCCGATTGGAGCTGCGGACCGGCTATGGGTATCAAGATACCACTCCCCATCGTCCTACTCACTATCAAGAAGCGTATCTGTCGCCATCCTTGATAATTCCCCTTACGGGTACCTTGGGGCCGCCGTGGTTTCGCGGACAGATTGAATGGAATCCCGAACTAAGCGTCGGTTCCTTCTCAAGTCCACATGTTCGTCCATTGCTGGGGTTTGCTCCCGTGCAGTTTCATTACGCATTTGAGCCTGTTGGGCGCTGGTTCCCTTATCTTGTTGGGGGGACGGGTATTTTCTTGGCGCACATTAAAAGTCTAGAGACGGAGTCACATCTTAACTTCAACTCTCAGATAGGGCTTGGAACCCGATATGCGGTTACGGATAAGGTGTCGTTACTTGTGGAGTATCGCTACGGGCACATCTCCAATGCGGGGTTGAATGGCAGTGACAACGGTATTGAAATGCACAACTTTCTGGTCGGCGTCTCAATGAAACGATGAATCGTATGTGCAGGGAAGGGGTAATGTCGGAAGCAGTGTCCCAAGTTTTAAAATCTCTATTTTGTAGGCCTCGGACGGGTTGCGAAACGCGTCTAAGAGGGGGAGGGCTTCTGTATGTGGGGCAAAGGGTTACGCCCTTGACCTGCGGTTCAGAACCCTTGACTCAGTAATTTTCCGCAGTCCATTCCAAACTCTTTCTGGATAGCCTCTATGGGTTGATATGATGTGGTATATTTATTCTTATAGGGTAGGAAAGGGGGTGAGATTGATGCGTCGTCTCTTCGGGGTTGTCATGTTTAGTGCAGTGTTTTTTACTGGTCAGGTTTTAGTCCTGGGAGCCAATACAGTTCCAGGTAAGGTTGACGAGGGGGCACAGAACAATGGGGCCCAGGGTGATATTGAGGACGGAGCCAAGGACGATGGGGCCCAGGGTGATGTTGAGGACGGAGCCAAGGACGATGGGGCCCAGGGTGATATTGAGGACGGAGCCAAGCACAACTAAGGCGTCCCATGGCTACACCCGGTCAACGGTGCCAAAGGCTACGAGTCAAATCAGATGAATGGTTGTGGTGCTCTGCTATCCCTTAACTCGAAATAGATCGTAGAATTCCTAGTGTGCTTCCACCAATACAAACTCTTCGACTCAGTGCCCAACGCTGTCGGGGACGGGGAGGATTTATCATCCGTTTTTTCTCCGGGGTTGGTAGCGCCACCATTAAATATGCAAAGGAGAAATCTTTAGTATGAAATGTTCCAATTACGACACTCGCAGATTCTTTCTGTGCGGTATGCGGCTCTTTTTCGGGTTGTGGTTGCTCTACGTGGGTCTTGCGAAATGGATCTTCATGGGGCCTCACGTGTTTGTCGGCTACATTACGGCTGAGTTTGATAAAACCTGGTCGCCACACATTTTGAATGTTCTGCTCGCCTGGTTGATCATGATGGCGGAGCCGGTTTTGGCCGTACTCATTCTCTCTGGCAAGAAAGCGCGCACAGTGTGGGCACTGACTTCATTGCTCATGTTTCTGCTGACCTTCGGCCAAACCATCCTTATGAAACCCGATGTTATTGCCAATTGGCAGTTTTTGGTACTGACCCTGCTGTGTGCCGCTCTCAGTGATCCAGATGAAAGCTGTAGCTCGAATAAGGTTTAGTTCGCGCTGATTCTAAATGGTGATGCTACCAATTTTAGGAGCATAAACATAAAGGAGAAGAGCGATGGAGAATTTTTTAAGGGGGCAGGTTCGGTGGGGCATCATCGTTTTTCTGGCGCTGTTCGCGACCGGCTGCCCGCCATCGGGCAAGGTGGATCCAACGCCGGACCCGCTCGATTTCGGCGATGTGTACGTTGGGCAGAGCGCGTCCGGGAGCGCCACCTGGACGAACAACGGAACCGTCGCGGCGACGATCGCCGCGGTAAGCGCACAGCCGACTCCGCCGTTTGCGGTGGGCGGTGCATTCGCGATGCAGACAATTAATCCTGGCGCGGCTGCTGCAGCGGTTTCTTACACCTTTTCGCCGCAGGCCGCGGGCAAAGCGGCTGGCTCCTCTAAGCTGGCTGTGACCGGTGTCAAAGGATCGAAGCTGACCCTGCAAGGCAACGGCGTGTTCCAGAAAGCAAGCTCGACCCTCTCGCTGACCGGCGGCAACCTGGTTGCGGGCCAGGCGCTCGATTTTGGCAAGGTGCCGGTGGGCGCTACGAAGACGCTCACCTTCGATGTGAAGAATACCGATCCAAACAAAAAGGTCACGCTGCAGGTGAAATGGACAGCCGGGAATCAACCGTTTGCCGTGACGGCGCCGGTGGGCAACGTCGTCGTTGCCGCCGCTGGAACGACCACCGTAACGATCTCCTTCACGCCTCCAGCGGTCGCTTCCTATACAGATATCGTCGAATTCATCGATGTGGTCGGCGCGTCGAATTTCGCGGGCACCGTCGTCAAAGGGGAAGGGATCAAGGGTTAGTCCCTAAGCAGCTGGAAACGATACTGGTTGTTCTCATAAGAAATAGGGCGCCGTTCCTTATCATTAAGGATATCCCTTGAAAAACAAACTCCCACAAGTCACCCTGCTTTTTTGGATCATGAAGATAGCTGCAACCACTTTAGGTGAAACGGCGGGAGATCTTTTATCCATGACATTGAATATTGGCTACGAACTTAGTTCAATGATTTTGATGGGGTTGTTTTTAGTCACTCTTGTGACTCAATTGAGATCGAAGAAATATCACCCACTACTTTATTGGACTGTCATTCTTTCTACCAGCACAGCTGGCACTACGATGTCAGATTATATGGATCGTACTTTAGGGCTTGGCTACGCTAAAGGCACTCTTATTTTAGTTACCATTTTGGCGGCTATTTTTGCGTATTGGCGCTATAGTGCACATTCTTTCTCTGTTCAAAATATTAGAACGTTTAAAGTCGAATCGCTTTATTGGATTGCCGTTCTATTTTCAAATACTTTGGGTACCGCTCTGGGTGATTTCTTGGCGGATGATTCCGGTCTTAGGTTTATGGGAGGGGCGCTTCTCATTGGCGGTTTACTAACACTGACAGTTGTCGCCACCTATTTTACCCGGATTTCTAAAACCTTATTGTTTTGGATTGCGTTTGTCCTCACTCGTCCGTTTGGTGCAACCATGGGGGATGTTCTTACAAAATCAAGACAACAAGGCGGCCTTAACTTTGGGACTATCGGCTCATCCATCATTCTTGGGTCAATTCTTGGAATTTTGATCCTGCACACAACTTTAAATCAAAATAGGAGAATAACAGAGGCATCCTCCGCAGGGACACCCTGAACGCCTGGTGATGTTAGACTTGCGTTTACTTTAAGGGGGGGTCCGGCGATCCAATCGCGAATGTACCGTAAGCTTCCGCTTCAACGAGGAATCAAGGAATCTTGACAGGTAGGATTTCGTTTGTTAACGTTTGGCCATGAAGGCATCGCATTTGTTAATTCTCTTAAAAGAAGCGCGCCTCTCTCCAGAACAGTTAGCCAAGAAAAGCGGCATTTCTAACATGACGATCCGGCGTTGGATGAAGAAACCTCCCAATGCTGATATTTCAAGGATCTACAGTAGAACGTTAGAGTATGCCGTTTATGAGCTGATAGGTGAAGGAATCTTAACGATTGAGTCTGTTGCGGTAAAAGAGATTCTCCGTAAGAACGAAGTAGCGCCTTTTCGAGCCATTATTAGGAGTCTTGGGTTATCCAGCGATTTCCTAACCGCTTCCAAAAACAGCGATGAGGGCCGATTGATATTAGGGCTCTCTCAAATCGGCGCTAGCGATGTGAGAAGAGCACAGGTGGGCGACAGCCTTGATAAAATTTCCAAGTTTAAGAGATTAAGTAAAGAGTGGTCTTCGAGGATAGCAACCCTTCTTAAGATTATTCGCTCAAAAAGGATCGCTTCAATCGAGAAATTGGTGGCTTATGGAGCTTTGTTTTACCTCCTATGCCCCTTTGATTTGGTTCCAGATTACTTGTCGGTTGTCGGTTATCTGGATGATTTTTCGGTGTTAGGTCTAGCCGCAAGTCATTTCTTGGGGAATCAGGAGCTATGAGAGAAAATCGCGGACACTTCCCAGAGCATAACGGCTAATTCGAGCACCAACAAAACTATTATCCATAGCTCGAGTGTAAATTCTTTTCTAAAATATCTGAATTCCGTCAAACGGTCATTTGCAAGCTCATACAAATCTTCCAAGAACTCCAATTTATCCTCGACGGCTTCAGTTCTGTCATCCCATACCCTGGTTTTTTCCGTCAGTTCACCGATGATGCGTTTTGTGTGTGGCGTAAGCTTGCCATATAAATTGTCAAAACAAGGTATTAAACGAACGAATTCCATCCGGGAGGATGTAATGTGCCGTGTCATTTCATTGACATGAGCTTGACGCCGTAAATCGGACAATCCTACTCCGTGGGTCAGGGGAATATCATTCGGGCAAATCAAGAAATATTCATTCAGCTTCGATTCCAACTTTCTAAGTTCGCTCTCGAAGAATGCGAATTCCACTAAGGCCATAAACGTCTCTTCCGATATTTCCTCGCTGCCCAGGACTACCACGCGGTGAGGGTTCCATATAATTTTGTTGGGTTTCGCAAGTAATTCGATAGAGGGTCCTTCTGAAATGGAGCCGGTCTTCTCCAGACCCGCTGTCGATAAAACATCCGGTAAGAATAGAAAGTGGAATTCCTCTGAAGGCCGTGCCCCGTCCTCGTTTTTAAGTAATCGCTCTAAGGGGATATCTTCCTTGACCGCGAAATAGACTTGTGGTTCCAAGAATTTTTTTAAAACGGTGCCCTTCGTTTCGCTGGGGGCTTCACGCACAAAGCGAATCCGGCAACTGATTATTCCTTTGGTTGAAAGCAGGTCAGAAATTTGATCCATTTTTTGACTCCGGTAAGATGGGAAAATGCACGGGTGTCGGTTCTATTCTTGGCGGTTCCGGTGGTGGTATGAAAGAGACGCCGTCTTCTAGGATGGGGCCGGGCTGCAACAGTAGAGAGCTTGTTTCCTTGCAAAGAGCAAAAGCGCTTTTTAAGAAGTTGCCTGTAACATGTGTGAGCCACTGTGATCCCAGGCGTTCTCCGATCGTTTTATCTATTTGCTGAGCAGTCCAATGATCGGGACTAAGCCATTCGGAGGCGATTAAAAACCCCCAGGATGAAAAAAATGAGGGAATGTGGACCCGGTAGCTGTGGACTTCAGAAAACATTGTCTTCAATGTTCTAAAAAGTGCCGCATGCCCTTCGTAATCGAGGTGTGAAAATTCCAGGCCTTGAATAACCACGATTGCGTCCTTAGAAAGTCGACGGTAAAGCTTTTGATAAAACTGTTTGGTATAAAGAGACTGCGCGGGGGAGTCATTGTCGAGCATATCGACTACGTCGACGATCACGACATCATACAGATTATGGTCGTTTTCTATGAATGTGCGGCCATCTGCATAGATCAGACGCACACGCGGATCGTCAAAAGCACCGCGGTGCCATGAAAAGAGATGTTTGCGGCATAATTCAACCAATTCTTGGTCGATGTCCACCATCGTAACAGATTTTACAAAACGGTGCGCCAGTACTTCTCGGAGGGTAGCGCCCTCTCCGCCACCAATGATCAGGACATGATGGGGGCTGGGATGCCAGAGCATGGCGGGTTGTACGAGCATCTCATGATAGAGTTCCTCATCGTCTTCCGAACTTTGTATGGCCTCGTTCAATGCCAATATTCGTCCCCAGTTATAGGTATCGGCGATCAGAACATGTTGAAATTGTGTTTTGCCGCTGAAGACTACGCCAGACAAGCGATAGATGTACTCGTCAAAAGGATCTGAGGTTTCTGTAAAAGTAAGCTTCCCGCCCGATGGTGGCTTTAGCTTGGGTAATTCCTTTTGGTGCTTATTTAAGAGCCGGGGTGAGTGGGCGATCGGAGGAATCTTGGATTTCGGCGGTTTCGTTGCGAAGGATGACTCGACACTGCGCTTTTTGGGGACGGAGATAATTCCGCAGTGCTGCATCAGCATTTTCAACGGTGCAAGAATTACCACATGTAAAAAAATCTGCGAAGCATGCGTCGGATTCTGGATACGTATGAATACTCGCATGGCTTTCGGCAAGAAGCATTAACATCGTGAAACCGCCATTTGGGAACGTGTGTTCAATAGAATGAAGCAAAGTTGCCCCAGCATCCTTGACGGCAGATTTCATTGCAGCAACCAGTCCTTCGATATTCTGCAGGGCGGTGCTGTTGCATTTAGAATAACTGGCAATTAGATGCCGGCCGAAAAATTCATATTTTTCAAATTGCATGGTTCGTTCTATCCGATGGATGGGTATGATATCCTAGCCGTAGCCATTTTCTCCGAGTTTAACAAAAGTTAATTATTAAGATATATCATGTCTCCTAGTTTTTATCAACGGCGATGATCAAGAACACAAAATGACAGACATGCGGATAGTTGACACCAAGAAGTGGTTCATCGAGGTCCCCTTTCCCGGCATGCGCCGATGCAAGACCGATGTTTTTAAGATAGAAAAAGAAGTCTACCGGGGTAAGACTGCCTTTCAGGACGTGTTTATTTTTAAGAGCCCGGGTTTTGGCATCATGTTGGCACTCGACGGCATTATTCAATTGTCGCAGTCCGACGAATTCATCTATCACGAGATGATTGTCCACGTTCCGATTTTGGCGCACCCAGCCCCGAAGCGCTTTCTCGTCATTGGTGGCGGCGATGGGGGTGTATTGCGCGAGGCGTGCAAATATCCTTTGAAGGAACTCCATCAAGTTGAAATTGATAGGGAAATAATTCAGATTGCAAAAGAGAAGCTGCCTTTCATCTCGAAGGGTGCATTTTCTGATAAGCGTCTCTCGATTAGTTTTGAAGACGGGTTCAAATTTATAAGTCGATACCATAAATTCTTTGATGTGGTAGTGGTTGATTCTACGGATCCGGTGGGGCCTGGCAGGGTGCTTTTTGAACGAGCTTTCTATGAAAAGGTCTATGACGCGCTTACAAGGGAAGGGATCGCGATATTTCAGCTGGGGCCGTTTCTTGATTTTGAGCCCGTCATCAGAAGCGCGGCAAGAAAGTTAAAAGAGTTCTTTGCCCACGTTCATCCTTTACGATTGCCTATGCCGTCCTATAGCTGTGGTTCGGAATACTGTTTTATGCTCGCTTCTAAAAAGATCGATCCCATCAAACTCACGCCTTCTGTTATCGGCAAACGGCTCGCTTCTCGGCTGGGCACGAAGAGCTCATCGCTCCGGTATTACACGCCTGCGGTACACTCCGCGAGCTTCGTTATGCCTAAGCTTTGGCAGATGAGTGTATGAGAAAATCCCGTGTTTTGATCGTTGGAAACGGGCGTATAGGACGGGCCGTTGCCTATTACTGTAAAAGAAGTCCTGCGGTTTCTGGGGTCGATTTTCTCACTGCACAGAAAGACCCTTCTCCCTACGATATTCTTATCGGCGCTTTGCCTGGTGAATTGGGAGAGAAATGTCTCGCGCTTGCCTTGCGTTACAAAAAGGATCTCATTAACATCTCGGATGTCGATCCGCCATTTTATCTGCGTCATAAAAAAGACATAGAGAAGTGCGGCATTCGTGTGATTCCAGGGTGTGGTTTCAGCCCGGGACTTGTGAATTGCATTTTGGGAAGGGAAGCCGTGGATGCCCCTTTCATCAGGGATATTGAGGTAAAAGCAGGATCGCTTGCGCGCGTTCCGCATTACTTCCCGTTCCTATGGTGTTTCGAGGATTTGATACTTGAGCACCAGATGGTTTCGGAACAGGTTATTGATGGTAAAAAAAGGAAATGCCCGCCGTTCGATGGATACAGGAAAGAAACATTTTTTGGCATTCCAGCAGAGAGTTATTATTGCGCAAGTGGATTTGAAAACGTGCCTGAGAAAGTGCGCGCGCGAAATTTTGTCTGCAGGGTGGTAAGGCCGTACGGTTTCAGGGAGTTTTTCCTCTTTCTTAACAATCATGAATTTCTGAGCAATGCGCATCGTGCATTTAGTAAGCGAGTTGCTGAAGGGCGCACAGAGGACAATATCACGTTTGCCGAGATTGCCATATCGGGAGGGAATAAAAGGATCAGATGGCTTATAAAAGGTTGTTCCCAAAAAAAAGAAGCGCTTAATTCCATGCAGAAGATTACCGCCTTAGTGCCGGCTATTATCGCAGGTTGGATTGTTGCTGGGGCGTTTAAGAATCAGGGGCTGCTCTTTATGGAAGACTTGGGGAAGGACCCGAAGTTCCCCTTGAGTCTCATTGCGACGTTACGTGCAAAAGGAATACAGATCAACCGATTCAAGCGGTGGCCCGAGAAGTAGTCGAGTACCTATGACGATCGACGCTTGCATCGTGAGCGGAGGGCCGGCACATTTAGGATCGCCAGAGAGCGTTCACAAGAATCCTCATGCCGGAATCGGCGATCATCCAGACTTTAGCGCCGGTTTCCCTGCTGCTCTTTTCTCAATCAGGGTTGCTGCGAAAACTCCAGCGGGATCTTTTGGTGATGTGGGAACCGCTTCCAATCCGGCCGGAGGTATGCGAAAGTACGTAAGGGTACCGTTTCCGGTAGTGACAGGTTGGCCCGTTGTGACCCCGGCACGTTTGGAAATGGTACCTAAGGTTTTCCATGATCTTTTGCTCAAGAGGATGTACCGGCAGACGGCTTCGGTCTGGAGACCAGTGGGTGTCGAGCAGGGGTTCCGGTTCGGAATCTTATTGGCTTTCCTTCAGGTCCCTTTGTCGGCGTTGATCTGGTATTCGGTGCTTCCCATCCCGGCGGCGCTTGCTGTTTCCTGGATGGCGGCGGGTCTGGTTCTGAACACCGTGCTGGGGTTGGTGGCCGGCTTGGTATACAAGCCGTAAGAGGGATTGAATGAAAACAGTGACGCAAAAATTAACGTCGGAGGATCTCAAGCAAATGGCGGCCGCTCTATTCGGGGATTTTGTCAAAGCGGTCGTGGATGTTGAGAGGGAAACGATGGCCGTTGATGCCCCGCTTCATTCTGACTTGGAAGCCTTGCTCCTTGAAGATGGGTCGAAGCAGAAAGACCTTTGGGGGATTAATCTTTATCCGGAAATGCAAGGGGATGAATTTATCGAATTCGATTCCATGATCAACATGCGTCCGTCCCAAGGGAATAGAAGCCGCGGCGTGGAAAATGAGGGAATCAGAAAGAAGGTTATTGAAATTGTTGAAAAGAGAGTTGCCCGGTGAGTTATCAGCATAAAGGGCTTGCAGCAGGGCGCTGGGATCAATTGGCCCTCTTGGAGCAGATGGCGAATATCGGAAGTGAAGTCTCGCGCGCTCTCAATTGGCGGGCGAAGAACAACGCGGACTATTCCACGCGGGCGGCTGAGCGCGCCCTTGAACTCTTGGATTTGAGTTTGGACAGCGTCAAGGGTTTTGCCCCTCTTAAGGAAGTCGCCAGAGTCAGAGAGGCGGTTGTGGATTATTTCTTCGGAACGAATGAATATGGGTCCAGCGAGGCGTCGTGGAGAAAATACTTTTTAGCTTTTGCCTACGCTGCCCGGGCGAAGAAATCTTGACGTGGCGTTAGAGCAGGAATGTTCGTTCCTGTGCCCCTACTGCTCCTCCCAGCTTTCCATCCTGGTGGAGGCCAGTGGCGGGCAGCGGCAGTCTTTCACCATCGACTGCGAGATTTGTTGCCGCCCGATTCTGATGCGGCTGGAGATCGACTCGGAGGGAGCAGTGTCGTTTGAGGCGGAGCAGGAGTCCTAATTTTTAAGGGAGGAGAGATCAACTGGAAAATAAGGAAGGGCTCGGCAAGCACCGAATCGAGGCCTTGAGCGATGGGATTTTCGCCTTCGCCATGACCTTGCTGGTTTTGGATGTGAAGATCCCGAGAATTCCCGAAGCAGTCATGACCCAAGGGTTGTTAACGCGCACGCTGCTTGATCTCTGGCCGAAGTTCTTAAGCTACGTTACCAGCTTTGTGGTGCTCGGTGTCTTTTGGATCGGCCATCATGGCTACTCCCACTTCCTGAAGCGTACCGATCGCTGGTTTCTCTGGATGAACCTCCTTTTCCTCATGCTCATCGTGTTTCTGCCGTTCTCGACGGACCTGCTCGGGGACTACCCGACGCAGCGGGTGGCGGTGATGATCTACGGGTGCAATATCATCGCGCTTGGACTGGCACTTTATTTGCAGTGGTGGTATGCAACCACCCATCATCGGCTTGTGGGTCGCGATATCGAACCGGAGCTCGTGTGCAGAGGGAAGAGGCGGATTTTAAGGGGGCCCCTACTTTACGCTTGTGCAGTTCTCGCAGCCCTCCTGAATCCCAAAGTGAGTCTTATCCTCTACCTCCTGATCCCCATTGGTTATATTTTGCCAAGCCATATTGATCACCACTGGACTCACTCGCATGATTAGGGTATTTTTTGTTATTTTTGTGCTCATGTGGCAGGCAAGCGCTCAGGGGGTGGAGATGAAGGAAACGCAGAAGATAGAGATTTACAACGCCAGGACCGGGCAGGTGGAGAAGGTGGGCCCGGTGGTGAAGTCCGATGCGGAGTGGAAGGAGACCCTGACGTCCGAGCAGTACGAGGTGACGCGGCGCAAGGGGACCGAACGGCCGTTCAGCAAGCAGTGCGCGGTTCCTCCATCCGGGAAGGGAATTTACCAATGCGTGGGATGCGGGACCGACTTGTTTGCTTACGGGAACAAGTTTGAATCGGGGACCGGCTGGCCAAGTTTCTGGCAGCCGGTGTCGCCGTTGAACGTGAAGGTAGAGGAAGACAACGGCCTCGGCATGCGCCGCGAAGAGATCCTCTGTGCCCGGTGCGGTGCGCATCTGGGACATGTCTTTGATGATGGTCCGCCGCCGACAGGCAAGCGTTACTGCATCAACTCCGTTGCCTTGAAACTGTACACAGAAGGCGCCCATTGATAGGATAATGTCTTGGGAGGATTGATCAAAGGAGGGTGCCATGGGGACTAACCGAAAAATCGGCGCAGGGTTGCTTGCCCTCTCGTTTCTGTTCGCCGGTTGTTACGGACCATTTCGCTTGACCCGGAAGCTTCATCAATGGAACGGTGAAGTGGGGAGTAAGTGGGCGAATGAGGTTGTGTTCATCGTCTTGGTCTGGACACCGGTTTACGGGTTGGCCACCTTAGGCGATGCGCTCATCTTCAACTCGATTGAATTCTGGACGGGTGAAAATCCCATTGACTCCGCAAAGGCCGATTCCCGGGACGCTAAAACAAAATGGATTGCGCGCGGTGAGGCAAAGGCACGGTTGACGCACGTTGCCAGCGCCAGCGGGGAACAGTTTGTTATCGAGCAGTATAAAGGCGGCAAGAAAGCCGAGTCCCTCCACATCCAGCGGGTGGGGAACAATACGCTCGCCATGAATGAAAAAGGGGATGTGCTTTTCAGCGCCGAGTCGGCGTCGGATGGAAGCGTTGTGATCAAAGATGCGGATGGGAAGCCGATGGCGTATCGCTCCGCCAGCGACATTCAGCGTTACGCGCAGGCCTACTCACAGCAGAAAGACTGATTGGGCGGTCCATAACCTGTGACCCTTCGAGAGAGTTGGGGAAGGTTGGATCAGTGGATGATCCGAGTCATGGCTGCCCACGGAATCCGGATGCTCCGAATCTGTCTGGGGATCATTTTCTTTTGGTTCGGGTTTCTCAAGGTCATCGGGAAAAGTCCCGTCATGGGGCTTGTGGCTAAAACGGTCTATTGGGTACCGCCCCAATTGTTTGTGCCTTTCTTGGGATTTTGGGAGATGGCCGTAGGAGCGGGGCTCCTGTGTGCAGTGGCTTTACGCATGACGCTCTTTCTGTTCTGGCTGCAAATGGCCGGCACGTTTCTTGTGCTGGTGGTGCGCCCGGACATCGCTTTTCAAGGAGGGAATCCCCTTCTGCTGACGACAGAAGGCGAGTTTGTCATCAAGAATCTCATCTTGATTGCCGCCGGCCTCGTCGTGGGTGGAGCAATTCCTCGAAATTATTCAAGGTTGTAGGCCTGCAGGTAATGCTTGATTTGTGGATCGTCGAGCCGGATGGGGCGCAGGTACGGACCAACGTCTCTGCGCTCCCACCAGGCGCGTGAGGGGCCCCCGATCCGAGTGAAGTGGTATTCGTAGAGCTCCGCGCGGATGTAGGTGGGCGGCCGGTCGGGGAAGGGGTTGTTCGCCAGAAGGTGCAGGGCGCCGGGATCGTTCTGCAGGAGTTTGTGGATCAGATGAACGAGCCAGGGCTCCCGCTCGATTTGCGACATCGCTGCAAACCAAATCTGCCAGTCGATTCTGAGCTGAAACGGCGCAATGAAGGGTGGGCGGCGTTTTACGTTCCCCGGTTTGGCCCAGAACTCGTATTCCTTCCATTGGGTATCCGGTCTTAAGCTTGTTTCTCGCGTTCCTTCCAGGATGATTTCGTGGCGTATTCTGCCGACCGATCCAAAGGCCCCATACGTGTTCATCAGATGGAATGGGTCGAACGAGGTGTTCATGATCTGGTGGGAGGAGGCCATGTTTTGGATCGGTTGGATGCTCAAGACAATGAGGAGCACCGCCAGCGAACCGATCATGATCCGGCGCGGCAGGCCGACTTTCTGAGTTTGCTGAGCGCACTGAGCGGCCTTCTGGGCCCATCGCTTGGGCACGAGTGCTTGAAGGGCTTGATCGTCAAGCATGGGGATGCAGATCGCAATCGTCAGCCAGTTCAGGAACGAGAGGTTGCCGCTTGCAATCAGAAAAACCTGAAAGCCGATGAGAAGCCAGCCCCCGAGGATCCGGAGGCGGCGTGGGCCGAACATGAAGAACGGCACCATCAGTTCGCTGAAGTGATTCCACAGCACGCCGAGTTTCAGGATGATCGGAGGGAGTTGGTGAAGATACCAGCTGATCGGATTAGGAATCGGCTGTGTTTCGAAGTGGTAGAGCAGGCAGGTTAAATCACGCCAGCAGGGATCTCCCCGGAGTTTGATCAGCCCCGCCCCGAACATGACGCGGAAGACCATCCACCGGTAGAACCAGAGAATCGTTTTTGAAGGAGGGGAGGGAATCAGGAAGATGCCTAAGAAGCAGGCCTCCAGGAGCATGATCTCCCAGCCGTAGCCGTAAAAGATCTGCCCGACATGCACAAAAGAAAGATAGATGACCCACAGCGTGGCCATGGAGATGCTGTTGGCCAGGCCGATCGACAAGAGGACAGAGAGCGCGAGCCCCACGTACGCCGTGGCATACAGGAACCCATCCGAGCAGTTGAACCAGAAGAGGGTCGGCAGGTGAAGCCACTGCGAAGCAGGGGTTTCGTAAATGGATCGAACCTGTTGGAGGAATTTGTAAGCCGGGAGCAGGCCGTCCTGGCCGATGAGCGGTCCAAGCTGGGCGATGAGGGAGATGAAAGCCGCCAGGAACACAAATCCCAACAGCCGGAGGAACAGGAACCGTGTCAGCCAGTACGTGCGCATCTGATTCCATAGATTTTAACAGCCATGCTGGGTCTTGTCAGCTAAGCCAATCGCATATAGACTGAAGGGCGAATACGATGGAAAAAGAAAGAAAGAAAATATTGGTCGTCGATGATGAGCCCACTGTTTTGGAGGCGGTCAAGGCGGCGTTGGAGACCGCCCATTATGAAGTTGCCGTTGCTTTTAATGGGCGGGATGGGTTACAGATGGCAATCGGTCAGCAGCCGGATTTGATCCTTCTGGATGTCATGATGCCCAAGATGGATGGGTTCCAGTTGTTGTCCTGCCTCAAGAACGACGAGAGGACAAAACGAATCCCCGTCGTTATGCTGACAGCTAAAGGAGAGTCGGAGTCCATTTATCTGTCGCAGCAATTGCGGGCGGCCGATTTCCTGATGAAGCCGTTCGCTGTAGGAGAGCTGTTGGATGTGGTCTGCCGGTATATCGTCAAGAAATGACCGAAAAGCCGGCGCCGAAATTTTATGATGTGACGGTCGGGCCTGTTGTGGATTTTGGGAATGAAACCCGACATTTTGATCTGGTTTTTGAGCCGGGCAAGGGGATGGATTTTATCCCGGGGCAGTTTGCAGTGGTGATCTGCCCGAAGGACGGCAAGGTGATCCGGCGGGCCTACTCGGTCGCCTCCCCTCCGGAACAAAGAGAGAAACTCTCGCTGGTCATCAAATTGGTGCAGGGTGGGGTGGTGACCAACTGGTTCTGGACCTTGAAGCAGGGGGATAAGATCCGGGTGCACGGTCCGTTCGGCAAATTCATCCTGCCGGAGAAGATTGATTTCGACATTGTGTTCGTGGCCACCGGCACGGGAATCGCGCCGTTCCGCAGCATGGTTTGGCACCTGCTGCCAAAGGGATTCCAGCGGAAGATCTGGCTTCTATTCGGGTCCCGCTACGACAACATGATCCCGTACCACCAGGAATTTTTGGATCTGGTCAAGAAGTATCCGAACTTCATCTACGTGCCCACGATCAGCCGGCCTGGCCCGGACTGGAAAGGGGAGACCGGCTACGTGCAGACCAAGATCGGGAAATTCTTCCCCAGCCCGGAGGCCAAGCGGGTCTACATCTGTGGGCTGAACGAGATGATCCAGGCGGTCCAAGAGACCTGCCTGAAGCAGGGGTTCCAGAAGGATCAGATCTCCTACGAAAAGTATGATTAAATAAAGAGAGTCCCATGAAACAACTCGAGAAGCTGGAAAGCCAATCCGTCTACATTCTCCGGGAGGCCTACGCCAATTTTAAGAACCTGGCGATGCTCTGGTCCATCGGCAAGGACAGCACCGTCCTGCTCTGGTTGGCCCGGAAGGCCTTCTTCGGGCATGTGCCGTTTCCGTTGGTGCACATTGATACCAGCTTTAAGATCCCGGAGATGATCGCCTATCGGGACAAACTGGCCTTGGAGTGGAAGCTGAACATGATCTACGGCAGAAACGATGAGGCCCTGCAGGAGAAGCGGACATTTCCCGCCGGCAAGCTGACCCGGGTGGAGTGCTGCCGGACGCTCAAGACCGAGCCGCTGAACAATACCTTGTCCGGGAAATGGCCGAGGTACCGGTTGAACCATGCCAGCGGAAAGTATGAGCTGGACAAAAACACCGAGCCGTACACCGGCGTGATTGTCGGGGTACGGGCGGATGAGGAAGGGAGCCGCTCCAAGGAGCGGTACTTCTCCCCTCGAAATAAAGAAAGCAACTGGGAGGTCGGGGACCAGCCGCCGGAGTTGTGGAACCAGTTTAAGACCGATTTTGCACCCGGCACGCACATCCGGATTCATCCGCTGTTGGACTGGACCGAGCTGAACATCTGGGAATACATTGAGCAGGAGAGAATTCCGGTGGTGCCTCTCTATTTCGATCAGGGCACCGGTGAGCGGTACCGGTCGCTCGGATGCTACCCCTGCACCTTCCCGGTGAAATCCACCGCCAAGAATGTGAAGGAGATTATTGAGGAGCTGAAGACTGGCAAGTTCCGGAACATCGCTGAGCGCTCCGGGCGGGCGCAGGATGCGGAGGATAGCGGGGGATTGGAGACACTGCGCCGAGAAGGGTACATGTAAGATGGCAACGGCAACAGCGCAGGAAAAGATGAACATCGTGATCGTCGGCCATGTGGATCACGGCAAGAGCACGCTGGTCGGGCGGCTTCTAGCGGACACCCATTCTCTGCCGGAGGGCAAGGTCGATCAGATCCGGGAAGAGTGCCGCCGCAACTCGAAGCCGTTCGAGTACGCCTTCCTCCTGGACGCCCTGAAAGATGAAAAACAGCAGGGAATCACCATCGACACCGCACGCTCCTTCTTTAAGAGCGCCAAGCGGGAGTACATCATCATCGACGCCCCGGGGCACATTGAGTTTTTGAAGAACATGGTTTCGGGCGCCGCCCGGGCCGAGGCCGCCCTTCTGGTGATCGATGCACAGGAGGGAATCCAGGAAAACTCCAGGCGGCATGGGTTTTTGCTTTCTATGTTGGGAATCCGGCAAGTCGCAGTGTGCGTCAACAAGATGGATCTGGTTGACTACAAGCGCTCGGTCTTTGAAGAGATCGAGAAATCCTATCGGAGATTCCTCAAGGAAATCGGGCTGGAGCCGAAGGCCTTCATCCCCTTGGCGGCCTTGGAAGGAGAGAACCTAATCGCGCCTTCTTCGAAACTGCCGTGGTTCCGCGGGCCGTCGGTTTTGTCGGCGCTGGATTCTTTTGAGAAGGCTCCGAGTGCGGAGAAAAAGCCGCTGCGTATGCCGGTGCAAGCGGTCTATAAGTTTACGGAAGACAACGACAGCCGGCGGATTGTCGCCGGGCGGGTCGAATCCGGGTCGCTCTCCATCGGGGATTCCGTCATCTTCCTGCCGTCCAATAAACGCTCAGCGATCAAATCGATTGAGGTCTTTAACGCGCCCACCCCGACGCACGTGAGCGCCGGCTTCTCCACCGGCGTCATGCTGACCGAACAGATTTACGTCAATCGGGGCGATATTTTGTGCAAGGTTGGGGACCCTGTGCCGAAGGTCAGCTCCCTCATGCGGGTGGAGCTTTTTTGGATGGGCCGACGGCCGATGGTGCTGAACCGGCCGTACAAATTGAAGATTGCCGCCGCCCAGGTGACCGTTCGGCTGAAGAGCATTGACCGGGTGATGGATGCCTCAAATCTGAAGAAATCCGATAAGAAAGAGATCGGGCGCCATGACGTGGCCAAGTGCGTCCTGCAGGCCGCGTCGCCGGTTGCCTTTGATCTGATCGGCGATTTGGAAGCGACCGGCCGGTTTGTGATCGTGGATGAGTACGACATCGCCGGCGGCGGCATCATCCAGGAGATGATCGAAGATGACCAGGCCGATCTGCGCCGCCAGGTGGCCGAGCGGGAGCAGAAGTGGGACTTCAGCATCATTGACCCGGAGGAACGCAGGAGCCGGTACGGCCATTCTGCCGCGTTCGTACTTTTGACTGGCAGGGTGGGGATGGACAAGAAGACGATCGCCAAGGAATTGGAGAAACAGCTTTTTCAGTCAAGGGCCAAGGCCTACTTCTTGGAGGTGGGCAATCTCTTGCGGGGATTGAACGCCGATGTCGAGCAGCACCGCTTGGAGCGGCATGAGCATGTCCGCCGCATGGGAGAGGTGGCGCATATGTTTATGGATGCGGGCTTGATCGTTGTGGCGACAGCCAGTAATCTGAACGACGCGGAGCTGGCCGAGTTGCACGAAGTGACCTCTAGGGAAGGAATGCTTGTGGTGAATGTCGGCTCCAGCAATTTTAAGAATGCCATAGTGGATCTGAATCTGGATCCGGCCTCTGCGCCGGCCGAGAACGTCAACCGGATCTTGCAGCTGCTGCGTGAACGCAGGATTCTTACACAGGAGAGAAATACGCGGAAATAGAATGAGCGCTGACCGACCGGTTTGGCTGATGGGTATGGCTGCTGGGGTATTTCTGGGGCTGGGAACTTGTGCTCACGCGGACACCGTTTATCTGAAGAACAAGGGGGAAATCCACGGGGTCATCGTTGAGGAATTCGCCGACCGCTATGTTCTGAAAACGGTGGATGGCGAAAAACCGGTCATGAAGAATCTGGCCGCTGGGGTCAAGTACGATGATCCGGAGCAAAGTTATTACCAGCTCGGCCAGAATTTTCAGCGGGTGGGCCGGCTGCGCGATGCTTTGAAGGCCTACCAGAAGGCCGTTGAGTTGCAGCCCGGTTTCCAGGTTGCCAACGAGGCGGCCTTCAGTGTCCAGCGGATGCTTGACCGCCAGGATGAGCCGCAGCTTCTTGCGGAAATCCACCAGAAACAAGTTGTCATGGAACAATCCGGGCAGGTGTTTTTCCACCCATCGGCGTCAGTCACCGCGCAGGGCCCGAATCCATTTGGGACATTTGAAAAAAGGTTCGGCGCCTCCCTCCGGCACGAGGGAGAGTGGGTCGTTGTCGCTGACATCCAGCCGCGCAGTCCTGCATCGGCCGATTTTCGTCCGGGGGATCGAGTGATCGCTGTCTCCGGGGAGCCATTGGGCCATCTCAAGGCGGACGAGGTTGCAGAACAGCTCAACAGCCAAGAGAATGAAATGCAGCTTATTCTTGAACGAGAGGTGAAGCTTGAGCATCCCTCCATAAATTCCGAGAATCGGTGGGGATTCCGGCTGGAGTCGGGTTACGATGGTGTGCGGGTCACCCAGGTGGATCGGGGCGGCCCGGCGGGTGGAGAGTGCCAGGTAGGGGATCTTGTGGTGGCGGTTGATCATCAGCCCACTCGATACATGCCCATGAGTCAGGTGGAACAGCTCATGTCGAAAGGAGATCTGTTGGTTCTGTCGATTCGGCGCGGGGTTTTTCTACGTGAACAGGGAAGATAGGTCTTCGAAAGCTGTTTTTGCATGAAATGGGTTCTGGAACAAGATCGGTTTCTTTTGCGGGAGGTTGAGGGTTTTGAGGCGATGACGGCGACGCGTTCTGTGCCCCTGTCTTCCGGGGCGCTTCAGGTCCGCGATCTGCGCCAGCCGGTGGAGCGGATGGTCCGCCGTCCTGCAGCCGTGGTTGGGATGGAGCAAGTTCATGGAAAATCTGTTCGGGTCGTGGCCGAAGGGAAGGATGCCATCGTGCCGGCCTGCGACGGTCTTGTGACGGATCAGCCAGGAGTGGTCCTCACGATGCGTTCCGCCGACTGTCTTCCTTTAATTGCTCTGGACCCCGTTCGTCGGGTCGTGGGGCTGGCGCATGCGGGATGGCGCGGGATCCGATCGGGCATCCCAGGGCAATTGGTCGACGTTTTTCTCTCCCGATTTCGATCCGCTGCCGGTGATATCCAAATCGCAATCGGTCCTGGAATCGGCCCCTGCTGCTACGAGGTGGGGCCTGAGTTTGAAGAGTGGTTTTCCAGTCAGATGGAGATCCGAAATGAAAGAAGATTCTTGGATCTGAAAAAGGCGGCCGTGGCCCGGTTGATCCGCGCCGGTCTTTCCTCCGCTCAGATCGTTTCCTCCCCTTGGTGCAGCTCCTGCGAACGGGAACTCTGTTTCTCTTACCGGCGGGACGGCGCAGAAACCGGCCGAATGATGACCTGCGCGATGATCCTGTCCTCATCCTAAGATTCCTATGGACGAATTACGGCTTCAGAGAGCTTATCGGTATTGCCAGTGGATCACCGACCACCACTACGAAAATTTTCCGGTGGCCTCGCTGTTGTTGCCGAAGGAGAAGCGCCCTTACGTGGCGGCGGTTTATGCCTTTGCCCGGTCGGCGGATGATTTCGCCGATGAGGCCAAATACCAGGGGCGTTCGCTGGAACTGCTTGGAGAATGGCGGGCGGCCCTGCACGTCATTGCGAGGGACCCTGAGCGAGGCGAAGGAGACCGAAGCAATCTCGATCTGGCACCTCATCCGCTTTTTCTGGCCCTCGCGGATACCATCCGTCGCTTCGGTCTGCCCGTTCAGCTTCTGGACGATCTGTTGACCGCTTTCGCCATGGACGTCACCAAACGCCGTTACGTCGACTGGGAAGATCTCATGAACTATTGCCGCTATTCGGCCAATCCGGTGGGCCGGCTGGTCTTGACGATTTTCGGCCATTCGGATCCGGAGATGTTCCGCCTTTCGGACTGCATCTGCACCGGCCTGCAGTTGGCCAACCACTGGCAGGATCTGCGGATCGATTGGGGCAAGGACCTTTTGTATGTTCCAAAAACTTTAATGGACCAATTCGGCGTCGGTGAGGAGGACATTCAACGAATTCAAACAGACGGGACCGCGGAGGCATTTCGCGCGCTGATGCAGGAGTTGGTCGACCGGGCCGATGCCCTCTTTAAGGAAGGGGAGCCGCTGGTCGAGAAGGTTTCGGGCCGCCTGCGGTTGGAACTAAAACTGACGGTCCTGGGGGGACGCGCGATCCTCCGGCAGATTCGCGCTTCGGACTACGATGTCTTTTCCCGCCGACCGGTTTTATCCGGTCCCCAAAAGGCAGGGCTTTTCCTTCATGCCGTTGTTTCGTAAGGATTCTCTGGCTTACTGCCGCTGGCTCACCCAGTCTGCCGGCAGCAACTTCATGATGGGCCTGCGCCTTTTGCCCAAGAAGCGGCGGGAGGCGATGGAGGTGGTCTACGCCTTTTGCCGCGCGGTGGATGATGCCGTGGACCGGGCTGAAAACCCAAAGGGCGCGGCACAGGAACTTACGCTCTGGCGCCGTGAACTCACGGCCTGTCTCGATGGTTTTCCCATGCATCCGATTGCGGTAGCGCTTCAGCCGGTGATTGCCGAATACAGGATTCCACTCCGGCATTTTGAAGCATTGGTGGCCGGCGTGGAGATGGATCTGCATCCTCGACGATACGGGACTTTTCCGGATCTGCGGATTTATTGCGAACGGGTGGCCTCGGCGGTGGGGCTGATCTCAATCCGGGTTTTTGGGTGCGAGCATCCGGCCGTTGAAGAATACGCGGTCAACTTAGGGATCGCCCTGCAGTTGACCAACATCCTGCGGGATCTGAAGACCGACGCCCAGCGAGGGCGCGTCTATCTTCCGGCGGAAGATCTGGCTCGGTTCGGCTACCCCGAGGCCGATCTGATGTCGGGCCGGAGATCGGAAGCATTTATCCGGTTGATGGAATTTGAATCTCAGCGTGCCCGCGGGTTCTATCAGAAAGCCCATGAAACCCTGCAGATGAGCGGGGAACGGCGAAAACTTTTGCCGGCACGAATCATGGGAGGCGTTTACGGCCGCCTGCTTCATCACATGGAGCGAAAGCGGTTTGACGTTTTCTCCCAGCGGATCTCGGTACCACCCATTGAGCAGATGGCGGTGGTTGCCGGCCTTCTTTTATGAAGCAGAAGGTTGTGATCATCGGCGGGGGATTCGCCGGATTGAAAGCGGCGGTCTCGCTGGCCGATGCGGGTCTGCAGGTAACCGTCGTAGAGTCCCGCGTTGGATTGGGCGGCCGGGCCCGCTCTTTCCAAGACCCGGTCAGCGGAGAGGTGGTGGACAACGGACAGCATCTTTTCTTGGGGGCCTACCAGGAAACGCTGGAATTTCTGAAGCGTTTGGGCACGCAGGGAAATCTTATTTTCCAAGACCGGCTTCGGGTCGATTTTGCCCAACCCGGCGGAGAAACTTTCCATCTGAATTGTCCCGCGGTTGCTTCTCCCTGGCATCTGCTGTTTGGAATGCTGCGCCTTCCGACGTTGTCCTGGCAGGACAAGATTGGACTGCGCCGGATTCTTCATGCGGTCACTTCCCGTAGAGGGAATGGAACAGAAGCGGCGGAATTAGATCGACAAACAGTAGAGGAATGGCTGACCCGGCTGGGACAGTCCGAGCGGAGCCGCACCGCTTTCTGGTACCCCTTGGCCATCGCCACCCTGAATGAGCAGCCGGCCCGGGCCTCTGCGCTTGGGCTTGTCACCGTTTTGCGGACGGTTGTGGGCCGTCCGTGGAAGGAGTCCTGTCTTGGGATTTCTTCCGTTGGGCTGACCGATCTTTATGCGGAGGCGGCGCGGAAGATCATCCTGGAGAAAGCAGGGCAGGTGATGCTGAACTGCCCTGCCGCCGGCATGGAGCTTCAAGGCGACCGGGTCTCCGGCGTTTGCCTGGCCAACGGAAACATTCTTCCTGCAGACTGGGTGATTGCGGCAGTATCCCCATCGGCGTTGGCCCGAATTCTTCCGGCCTCTCTGCGGGCCGGCGAGCCGCTGCTGCAGGCCTTGGATCGCTTCACTGCCTCGCCGATCCTGTCGGTCAATCTCTGGCTGGATCGACCGGTGACTGAGGCCCTCTTTGTCGGATTGATCGGGACCCGGATGCAGTGGCTGTTTAACAAGCCGGCGATCCTCCGTAAAGCAGGGATCAAAGCCGATTATCTGGCGTTGATTGTCAGCGCCGCGCACGATCTGCTGGATGAGCCGAATGAGCGCTTAGTGGAGGTCGCTCTCGAGGATCTCCGTGCCTGTTTTCCAGGAGCGGCCTCGGCCAAAGTGATCCGTTCCCAGGTTGTCCGGGAAAGGGAGGCCACCGTCTCTTTTGCCATCGGAACCAACAGCCTAAGGCCGGGTTCCCGCACCCGGTCTCCCAACCTGTTTCTGGCCGGGGACTGGATCGCCACCGGCCTGCCTGCCACCATCGAGTCCGCCGTCCTCAGCGGCCGCCTCTGCACCGAAGAAATTCTGAAAAATTCCAGATCCTGAAAGGGCTTGCTTCATTCTTCCTGCCTGGGTACAATAATCGAATTATCTCCATGGACCTTAAGAGCTATCTGAAGCAGCGCCAACTGCTTATCAACAAGGCGCTTGGGCGATATTTGCCTTCAACGGCCCGGTTTCCGGGTGCGATCCATAAGGCGATGCGGTACAGCGTCTTGGGAGAAGGCAAGCGGATTCGCCCGATCCTGGCCCTGGCTGCCTGCGAGGCAGTCGGGGGGAAGGTCTCTTCTGTTTTGCCTGCCGCCTGCGCTTTGGAGATCATCCATGCCTACTCCCTGGTTCACGATGATCTGCCTGCCATGGACGATGACGATTTCCGTCGAGGAAAGCCCTCCTGCCATAAGAAATTCGGTGAGGCCATCGGTGTTTTAACCGGTGATGCCCTGCTGACCTTCAGCTTCGAGCTCTTAGCCAGCGGGAGCCACAACGGCGCCTCAAGCGTTCATCTTCAAGTGATTCGAGAAATCGCCAAAGCGATCGGAACCGATGGGATGATCGGCGGGCAGGTGGTGGATGTTGATGCCGCCCGCCGGGGCGGCGTGCCTCCAGCCACCATGGAGTACATCAATACCCGGAAGACCGGGGCTTTGATCTCCGCTTCCGTCCGGATTGGGGCGTTGCTCGGAGGAGTTTCCCCGAAGGCCTACCAGTCGATCCGGCATTACGGCGATCGAATCGGACTTGTTTTTCAATTCGTGGATGATCTCTTGGATAAGGATGGCGCGGTGCGGCTTTACGGCGTGGAGGCGGTCCGCCGCAAGGCCAACCGCCTGACAGAATCGGCCATTGCGGCGCTGGCTCCTTTTGGGAAAAAGGCGGAGCCCCTTCGGGCCCTGGCCCAATTCATCTTGACGCGGGATTTCTAAACCATGGCGAACCTGCTTGAAAAGATCAACGATCCTCGTGATTTAAGGGCCCTCTCGCAGGAAACCCTTCCGCAGGTGGCCCAGGAAATCCGGCAGATGATCATCGATAAGGTCTCCAAAACCGGAGGCCATTTTGCCGGTCCGCTGGGAGCGGTTGATTTGGTGGTGGCGCTTCACTACGTTTTCAACACGCCGGAGGACCAGCTGGTTTGGGATGTCGGCTACCAGGCCTACGCGCACAAGATTCTGACCGGCCGGCGGGATCGGTTCGGGACCCTGCGCCAGTGGGGCGGGATCAGCGGGTTCCCGCATCGTGCGGAGGGTCCCTACGATCTGTTTACCATCGGGCATGGCGGGACCTCCATCTCGACGGCGCTGGGATTGGTCCGGGCGCGGGATCATCAGGGAAAGAGCAACAAGGTGGTCGCGATCATCGGTGACGGCTCTTTGCCGGAGGGGATGGCTTTGGAGGGGTTGAACCATGCCGGCCACCTCAAGAGCGACATCCTGGTGATCTTAAACGACAACAACATGGCGATTGCCCCGGCGGTCGGGGCTTTGACTTCCTGTTTTAACCGGATCATCTCCGATCCGCTTTACAACCGGTTCCGCCGTGAAGTGGAAAAAACCATGTGCAGGGTGCCTCGGTTCGGGTTCCGGCTCCTTCGCGCTGCCAAGCGATTGGAGGAGTCCCTGAAGAGTCTTCTGGTGCCGGGGATTATTTTTGAAGAGCTTGGTTTCCGTTACTTCGGCCCTGTGGATGGGCACAACCTGGAACAGTTGGTGAAGATCCTTCATGACATCAAAAGTCTTCCCGGCCCGAAGCTGCTCCATGTCACGACGGTGAAAGGGAAAGGCTATCCAATCGCCGAAAAGAATCAGTGGAAATACCACGGCGTCACCCCCTTTGATCCGGCCACCGGCGAGTTCATCAAGAAGCCGGCACCGGAGACATTCACCCATCGATTCGGCACAACGATCACCCACATGGCGCAGGAGGATCCTCGAGTTGTGGCGATTACCGCCGCGATGCCCGATGGCACCGGGCTTGTCGAGTTTGCCAAGGCGGTTCCGAACCAGTTCTACGACGTTGGGATGTGCGAGCAGCATGCGGTCGGTTTTGCCGCGGGATTGGCGCGGGGCGGGATGAAGCCGGTGGCGACGATCTACTCCACCTTCCTGCAGCGGGGCTACGATCAGGTGATCCACGATGTCTGCATCCAGAACCTGCCGGTGGTTTTTGCGATGGATCGGGCCGGCCTGGTTGGAGACGATGGGATCACCCATCATGGGGTTTTTGATATCACATACCTCGCGGCGCTGCCCCGGATGGTTCTCTTGGCCCCGAAAGATCTGGATGAATTGGATGCGATGCTGGCCTTTGCGCTGGAGCACGACGGTCCGATTGCCGTGCGATATCCTCGGGGCAGCATGCTCCGGTTCCATTCGGATTTGAGCATTTCGTTGCCGCGGGAATCGGCCCCGATTCAGATGGGCAAGGCGGAGACGCTTGCCCGCGGCTCGGATCTGGCGATTATCGCGTTGGGCAGCATGGTTTATCCGGCGCTGGAGGCGGCAGCTCTTTTGGAGCAGGACGGCATCTCGACGACCGTCGTGAATGCCCGCTTCGCCAAGCCATTGGACGCCGAGCTGTTCACCGCGTTGGCCAAAGAGCATCGGGCGGTGCTGACCGTCGAAGAGGGGGTTCTGCAGGGTGGTTTTGGAATGACCGTGCTGGAGAAATTGGAGCCGATCCGATCCAACGGCCTGCGTTTCCGGCTGCTGGGAATCCCGGATCAGTTCTTTGAGCACGGCAAGCGGGAGATTTTATTGGAGCGGGCGGGGTTAACCACCGATTCCATCGTCACGGCAGCCAAGGGGCTTCTGGAGCGAAGTGCAATCTATGCTCGCTAATCCAGCGCTGTCTTCTCGGGGCAGCGGTGTCACCTTCGAATCGTCCCGATCTTTTTCCGATGCTGTCCGGGATGCCACCGATCGCACGACCCGGCTCCTTCTTCAATTACAGGATGTCCAAGGATACTGGGTCGGAGAGCTGGAGGCGGACACCACCCTGGAATCGGACTCGATCAAGTTCTGGCATCTGCTGGATCGGGTGGATCCGGAAAAGCAGCAACGGTTTGTCCGCACCATTTTAAAAAACCAACTGCCCGACGGCGGCTGGCCGATTTATGCGGGGGGGCCTGCCGAGATCAACGCCACCATGAAGGCCTACGTCGCCCTGAAGCTGGCCGGCTCTCCCGCAGATGATCCGGCGCTTCTTCGAAGCCGCAATGTGATTCTCCGCTTGGGCGGCTTGGAGCGGGTGAACAGTTTCGAGAAAGTGTATCTGGCCCTCTTTGACTGCTATCCCTGGGATCAAGTTCCGGCCCTGCCGCCGGAGCTGGTGCTGTTTCCCAACTGGATTCCCTTCAATATCTATGAAATCTCCTACTGGTCCCGCGCCATTCTGGTGCCGTTGGCGGTGGTCTATGCCACACGGCCCGCTTCCAAGACAACCCGCTTGAATCTGGATGAGTTGTGGGTCAATCCAAAGCGCAAACGGGCGCAGATCACCAATTTCCAAAAAGGGGGCGCTTTTTGGCGCCTCTTCTTTTTGCTGGCCAACCGTCTTCTGCGGGCCTACGAGGCCTCCGCGTGGAAGCCCTGGCGAAAGCGGGCTCTCCGGGCGGCCGATCAATGGATCAGCGACCGTTTGATCGAGACCGATGGGTTAGGGGCCATCTTCCCGGCGATGATGAATGCGGTTTTTGCCTTGAAGGGATTTGGGTATCAGGATGGGGATCCGCTTTTCGAGCAGTCGATCCGGGAGATGGAGCGGCTGGAGCTGCCGGATGGAAATGGGCTCAAGGTGCAACCCTGTTTTTCTCCGATTTGGGATACCGGCCTGGCTATTTATATTTTGGGAAAGGCTGGTTCAGGGGAAACCAAGCTGGCCATGCGCCAGGAGGGGTTAATGGTGCGGCATCCGATAGCCACAGCCATGCGCCGTGCGGGGGAGTGGCTGTTGACCCAGGAGGTTCGCCGGTGGGGTGATTGGGTGGTGAAGAATCCTGGGGCCCGTCCTGGCGGCTGGGCTTTTGAATTCCGAAATCCAGTTTACCCGGATGTGGACGATACCGCGCAGGTTCTGCTTGGGTTTTGCGCCATGCAAGGCGGGGTTGAATCCTTAGGTCCGTATACAGGTGCTTTCCGGCGCGGCCTGGATTGGATGATCAGCATGCAGAACCGGGACGGCGGCTGGAGCTCTTTCGATAAGAACAATGACTGCACCCCGCTGAACCATTTTCCATTTGCCGACCACAATGCCATGTTGGATCCCTCCGCCAGCGACATCACCGGGCGAATTTTGGAGCTGCTGGCAACGGCCGGCGTTTCCAGGAGCCATCCGGCGGTGGAGCAGGCCGTGGCCTTCCTCCATGCGAATCAAGAGCCGGATGGAACCTGGCTGGGCCGCTGGGGTGTGAATTACATTTATGGAACCTGGCTGGCGCTGCGCGGCCTCCAGGCCGTTGGAGAGCCGATGGGTTCTTTACGCTATCAGCGCGCGGGACAGTGGCTGATCGGCAAACAGAATGCCGACGGCGGGTGGGGAGAAAGCTGCCATTCCTACGACGATCCTTCCACGAAAGGGGAAGGGCCTTCGACCCCATCGCAGACGGCCTGGGCGCTGATGGCCTTGATGAGTTTGGGGATGGTGGCCGAGCCGGCTTTCCATCGCGGGCTTTCTTACGTGCTGAATTCCCAGCAGTCGGATGGAAATTGGGCGGAAGAGTGGTTTACGGGGACCGGATTCCCACGAGTTTTTTACCTGAGGTATCATCTTTATCGAACCTATTTCCCGCTGTTGGCATTAGTTGAAGCGCGGGATCTTCTCAAAACCTCTGAGGTGAATTGATGGCGATTTCATGGCGGCAGGGTTTTACGGTGGCCAACTACGTTTTTGGGCAGAAACTCAAAGGGGTGAAGCGTTATCCTCTCGTGCTTATGCTCGAGCCGTTGTTCCGATGCAACCTGGAGTGCGCCGGCTGCGGCAAGATTCAATACCCTGAGGACATTTTGAAGAAGCGGCTTTCTCCGCAGGAGTGCGAAGATGCCGCGATGGAGTGCGGCGCGCCGGTTGTTTCTATCGCCGGCGGGGAGCCGTTGATTCACCCGGAGATGCCGGAGGTTGCCGAGCGATTGGTCAAACGCAAGAAATTTGTTTATCTGTGCACTAACGCCGTCCTGCTTGGCCGAGAGCTCAAGAAGTACAAGCCCTCTCCTTATTTCCGATTCAGCATTCACCTGGATGGCCTGGAAGAGACGCACGATAAGTCGGTCTGCCGGCAGGGAGTTTTCAAGCAGGCCATCGAGGGGATTCAGCAGGCCAAGAAAGCCGGGTTCCAAGTCTCCACCAACACCACCATCTTTTTGGGTGCGGACCCTCAGGAGTTTCGCCGGATGTTTGATTTCCTCACCGATCTCGGGGTGGACGGCATGATGATCTCCCCGGGCTATCCGTATGAGAAGGCGCCGGATCAGGAACATTTCCTTCAGCGGGAGCAGACGAAGGCGCTCTTCCGGCAGATTCTGGACAATGCCGATCCGCGCTGGCGGTTCAACCACTCCTCCTTCTTCCTGGATTTTCTCCAGGGCTACCGGGATTACCAATGCACCGCTTGGGGGAATCCGACCCGCAATGTTTTTGGCTGGCAGAAGCCCTGCTACCTGATGAGCGACGGCTACACCAAGACCTTCAGGGAACTGATCGAAGAGACGCCGTGGCATCGGTACGGAACCGGCCGGGATCCGCGCTGCGCCGACTGCATGGTGCACTGCGGGTACGAGGCGACCGCGGTGGTGGATGCCACCGCTTCTTTGCCCAACATGCTGCAGGCGGCCGGTCTCTTCAAGGGCTCGCGTCGTCTGACTCAAACAAACGGTACCTCGGCCAAAACCAACGGGCACCCCCCGACTCCGCAGCAGTTGATCACCATCGGCGGGTCCAAGCTGGAGGGAAAAGAGTGATCCCACCACCTGTCTTTCTGCCGAAGGCAGATCAAATTGGGAATTTGATTGGCCCGAAGGGCCAAAGTCAGGTGGTGGGATGACGGCTGTTGGGACCGGTTCCGAGTGTTTGGCTGCGCTCAAGGCGGACGGCTTTAATTTCTTTACCGGTGTGGCCGATTCTCTCATTGGATCGCTCATTGAAGAGTTGAGCCGTGATCCGGCCGGCTATGTTCCGGCGGTTCGGGAGGACCTGGCAGTCGGGATGGCGGCCGGGGCTTATTTGTCCGGGCGGTGGCCGGCCGTCTTGATGCAGAACTCCGGTTTGGGCTACTGCCTGAATGCTTTGACCAGCTTGAATCTCATTTACCGGATTCCGGTTTTGATGATCGTTGGGTATCGGGGGTTTGAGGGTAAGGATGCCCCGGAACATGTGGTGATGGGGGCCCACTGCCAGGCGATATTGGAAGAGGTGGGCATCTCGGTGGAGGTCCCAAATTCCAAGGATTTGCCTCAAGCGATTGCCCGCGCCAGTGCCCTGATGCGGGCGAAGCGGGTTCCTGCAGCGATCTTGATTCGGCCGGGAGTCTTGTCGTGACGACGCGGGAAGCGATTGGGCTGATTGCCAGCCAGCTTAAAGAAGAATTGGCTGTCTGCACCACCGGCTACACCTCTCGGGATGTGCAGGCGCTGCGGGATCGGCCGGAAAATTTCTACATGATTGGCTCGATGGGGCTGGCGGCATCCATTGGGTTAGGATTGGCCCTGGCGAAGCCGGACAAGAAGGTGGTTGTCTTTGATGGGGATGGGGCTGTACTGATGGGGCTTGGAAATCTTCCCATGGTGGGCTCTTTGCGGCCCGCACATTTCATCCATATTGTCCTTGATAACGAGGTATTCGCTTCCACAGGCAATCAGCCGACCTATTCCAACTCCGTTCCTTTAGAAGCGTTGGCGCGTACTGCCGGGTATCCGGTGGTCTGCCGGGCCGAAGGCCCTGAGGAAATTTCAAAGGGGTGGGCACAAATTCTTCAGCAGGCAGGACCGGTCTTTTTTCTAGTGAAGTGTCAGCCGGATTCCGGGCGACCCATGGAACGGGTCCGATTGGATCCTCAGACCATCACATCTCGATTTATGGAGGCGCTCCGAACGTGAGAAGAAGACGGCGACGACATCTGCGATTGAAACTGGCACTCAAGAAAGTGGATCGGCGGCAGCTTGATAAGAAAAAGCTTGCGATGAAGAAAGAGCCGCCTGCGCCACCGGAGAAGCCCGAGGTCAAGGAACATCCTGCTGCCAAGGAGCGCGGCGGCAAGCGCTATGTCCTTTTGTGCCCAGGCCCGGTGATGGTGACTCAGCATGTTCGATCCGTCTTGGCCGGCCCGGACATCTGCCATCGGGAGCCGGAGTTTATCGAAATGCTTCAGACGATTCGGGCGAAATTGCTGCATGCCTTGGGGCTCGATGGCCGGTACACCTCTGTGGTTTTAAGCGGGTCCGGGACGGCTTCCTTGGAGGCGGCTGTCGCGGCCAGCGTTGATCCCGGCAAGAAACTGATGGTCATTAACAACGGTGTTTACGGATCCCGCATCGCGCAGATCGCCAAGTTGCTTGGGATTCCACTGGTGGAGATTCGTTCACCGCTGACCGAGGGGCCCGATTTAAATCGAGTGGCGGCCGCGCTCAAGCGGGAATCGGGGATCAGCGCCGTGGCCTTGGTTCATCATGAGACTTCCACAGGGTTGCTGAACCCGGTGGAAGAGATAGGCGCTCTGACCAAGCAGTTCCGCAAGCGTTTTTTGGTGGATGGGATCAGCAGTTTGGGGGCGGAGCGTCTGAATCTGGCCAAAAGCCACGTGAGTTTGTGCGTCGGCTCCTCAGGAAAATGCCTGCATGGTCTGCCGGGTCTTTCCTTCGTGCTGATTTCCCACGAGGAGATTCCCCGGATCCTCAAGCTGAAGCCGCGGTCTTTGTATCTGGATTTGGGAACCCATTTGAAATCGCAGGAAGCAGGGGACCCGCCTTTTACACCGGCGGTTCCGCTTTTTGTCGCTTTTCATGCCGCGCTGGATGATCTCGTCAGGGAGGGTGTGCGGGGCCGAAGCGCCAAATACAAGGAGCGCTCGGCCTTCTTACGGGGTGGTTTTAAGAAGATCGGGCTGCAGTTTCTTCTGGATGAGAAACTGATGTCCAATACCTTGACGGCGATGTGGCTGCCCAAAGGCCTCACCTACCAGCAACTCCATGACCCCCTCAAGAAGGCCGGTTTTGTGATTTATGCCGGGCAGAGTGAATTGAAAGGGAAGATCTTTCGGATCGCCCATATGGGGCAGCTGCTTCAAGGAGACCTGAAGGAGTTTTTGCGGGCGCTGAAAGAAATAGTCGGTTCTGCTGCTTCTTCTTAGAAAGGAATGCACACATGATGAAGACCTTACTGCTCAATCCGCCCTCTTTCGAGAATTTTGATGCCGGGGCCAGTTCCCGATGGCCTTCCACTCGAGAGGTCTGGTCCTTCTGGTATCCGGTCTGGCTGGCTTACCCGGCCGGGTTGATTCCTAACAGCCGTTTGTTGGATGCGGCCCCGCACGGCGTGACCCCGGAGGAAACGATCAAGATCGCCGCGGAGTACGAGTTCGTGGTCCTTTTCTCCAGCACCGCCGGTTTCCATAATGACGTCCGGTTGGCGGAGATGATGAAGGGGGCCAATCCTTCGCTTAAAATCGCCTTCGTGGGGCCGCATGTCAGCGTTCAGCCGGAAGAGAGCCTGAAGGCCAGCGAGGCGATTGATTTCGTGACCTACAAAGAATTCGACTACGCGGTCAGGGATTTCGCCGCCGGCAAACCGCTGGAGGACATTCCCGGCGTCACCTTCCGAAAGGATGGCCGGTTCGTGGCGACCCCGCCGCCGCCTCAAATCACCGACCTGGATGCGTTGCCGTGGGCGACAAAGGTTTATCAGCGGGATGGTGTGGATGTCACCAAGTACAACATCCCGTTCCTCCTGCACCCGTACGTCTCCTTTTACACCACTCGGGGATGTCCGGCGCTGTGCACATTCTGCTTGTGGCCGCAGACGTTCGACGACCATCCCTGGCGGGAGCGCTCCGTTGACGACGCGGTGGAGGAGGTGAAGTATGCGCTGAAGGCCTTCCCGCAGGTTCGGGAGATTTTCTTCGATGACGACACCTTCACGATCCGCAAGGAGCGGGTGCTGGCGATGTGCGAGAAGTTCAAGCCGATGAAGTTCACCTGGTCCTGCAACAGCCGTGTGCATGTGGACCTGGAGACCTTGAAGGCGATGCGCTCGGCCGGCTGCCGGCTGTTTATCGTCGGCCTGGAGTCCGGGGATCCGCAGATCCTGAAGAACATCAAGAAGGGGACGACCATCGAGCAGGCCCGGATCTTCATGAAGAACTGCAAGAAGGTCGGGATCAAGGTGCATGGGGACTTCATCATCGGCCTGCCGGGGGAGACTCCGGAAACGATTGACCGGACCATTGCGTTCGCCAAGGAGCTGGACCCGGAGACGATCCAGGTCTCCATCGCGCACGCTTTCCCTGGGACCGAGCTTTACAATTACGTGACCCAGAACGGTTATTTCCGCCCGAACGTGGAGATGACGGACGGCAAAGGCCACCAGCTGCCGCACATTGAGTACCCGGACCTGCCTCGCGAGAAGATGATGGAGGCGGTGGACCGGTTTTACGCCGAGTATTATTTGCGGCCGCGCGTAATTTGGCGGATCGTCAAGAATGCGATGTTTGATTCTCGGGATCGCCGGCGCTTGACCCAGGAGGCCAAGGAATACATCCGTCTCCACTCCGACCGGCTCAAATTCATCTCGGCGCAGAAAAAGATGAAGGTCGCGGCTTGATTGGAACCCGTTGCCTGATCGTTACGGGAGATGACTTCGGTGTTTCTTCAGAGGTCAACCAAGCGATCATCCAGGCGCACGAACAGGGGATTCTTACAAGCGCCAGCTTAATGGTCACCGGCGCGGCCTGCGACGAGGCTGTCCGATTGGCTTCTCGCCATCCGAATTTAGCGGTTGGGCTGCACCTGGTGCTTGTTCATGGGCAATCGGCCCTCCCTCCTCAGCAGATTCCTCATTTGGTGGATGAATCGGGTCGGTTTTCACGCTCTCCGCTCCAGGCCGGGCTGCGTTACCAATTCAGCCGTGCCGCCCGCCGGGAACTGCGGCGAGAGATCCGGGCGCAATTGGAAAGGTTCAAGCGCACCGGGTTGCGACTTGCGCATGTGGACGGGCATCTGCACCTGCACATGCATCCGGTGGTGCTGGAGACGCTTGTGGATTGCGCCGAGGAATTCGGGATCCGGGCGATTCGATTGCCTAAGGAAGAGTTGGGAGTGAATCTTCAGCTGGATCGGCGCCGGCTGCTCACCCAAGTGGTCTACACCTGGCTTTTTGGCCGATTGCGCCGTTTTGGGGAATCCCGCTTGCGGCCGGCCGGGATTGAGTTTGCGGACCGGGTGTACGGCCTCCTGCAGACCGGTCGGATCACAGAGGATTATCTGTTGAAGCTCATTCCGCGAATCTCCGCCGGTCGGGTGGAGATCTACTCGCACCCCACCCTGTTGCCGGAAATGGACAACCCCCGAGGGGCGAGCCGCCTGCAATTGGAAGCCTTGTTGAGCGGCCGCGTCCGGGCCGCCCTTGAGGCCCATGGGTTTCACCTGACCTCCTACCAGGACGTTGTCCTTGATCAATCATGAGGAATTGGGTGGTGCTTTCTTCCGTGGTGGTGTGTGAAGTCGTCGGCAACATCTGCTTGAGTCATGGGATGCGCCAGATTGGGCCGGTGAAGTTGGCGCAGGCGTCGGCTGTTCTGGGGACGATCGGCACAATGCTTGTCACTCCGTGGGTGGTGATAGGAGTGGTTTTTCTCGTTCTTTACTTCATTTCTTACTTGGAAGCCCTTTCCCGGCTGGAACTCAGCTACGTCCTTCCAATGACCGCATCCAGTTATCTCTTGACCACCTGCTTCTCTGCGTGGGTTCTGCATGAAGCGATCTCGATCACACGTTGGGTAGGGACCGCCGCCATTTGCGTGGGCATCCTCCTGGTTGGTCGGAGTCAATTGGAGGTTTGACAGGTGAAGGTGGGTCTTACGGTTGTTGCGGTCGTCTCTGCGGATGTGGCAGGCAACCTGTTTCTCCGTCAAGGAATGCGGGATGGCTGGAAACTGAATCCTCTGGTGGGTTGTGGGGTTCTTTGCATGTCCGTTTCTTTCTTTTTGTTTGCCACCCTGTTGAGCCGGGCCGATTTGAGTTTTGTGCTGCCGATGACTGCGTTGGGTTATGCCGTCAACGTGCTGGGGGCGCGCTGTTTTCTGAAAGAAAAGGTGACCGCCGTCCGTTGGGCGGGAACGCTGTTCATCTGCGCGGGGGTTGCCTTGGTTTCTCTGTCACAGGGATTGAGATGATCCGATGTCTTTCGCCAGATCTCTCCTGAATGCGTTTCTTCTCCTGGCCAGCTCGACGGCGGTCTGGTTCTACTGGTATGCCGTTTATTCGGCCCGCGATCTCTTTTCTCAATCGGCCGATGGCCATGCTCAAAAGCTTCCCGTCAGCCTTCTGAAGCCGGTTTCCGGGATAGAGTCGGATCTCTACGAAAATCTGGCCTCTTTCTGCCGGCAGGATTATCCGGCCTATCAAATTGTTTTCGGCGTCCCGAGTGAACAGGATCCGGGCCTCGAGGTTGTCCGGCGCGTTATCCGCGCTTTTCCGGAGAAAGACATTCACCTGGTGATGTGCCCCCAAGCGCAGGGAACCAATCCCAAGGTTCGCAGTCTTGTTCAGATGGAAGCGTGGGCCAAGCATTCTATCCTGTTGGTTTCCGACAGCGACATCCGGGTGGGGCCCGACTTCTTAAAACGGATCGTCCAGCCGCTGAGCAATCCTGCCGTTGGAGCCGTCACCTGCATGGGGCGGTCTCGGACGAATGGATTAGCCTCTGTGATGGAGGCCCTGAGGATTTCGACAGAGTTCTATCCGGGGGTCTTGGTGGCCAGGAAACTGGAGGGAGTAAAATTTGGGTTAGGGTCCGGCATTGCTCTAAGGCGGGGGATCTTGGAGAAGATCGGCGGTTTTGCGGCGATCTCGAATCACCTGGCGGACGATTTTCAGTTGGGCTTTTTGGTGGCAAAGGCCGGTCATCAGGTGGTCCTTTCGAACGACATTGTAGAACACAGTTTTTCTCGTGTCAGTTTTAGGGATGTCATCCGACGGCAGATTCGATGGTTCCGCGGGATCCGGGTGTCCCGCCCTTGGAGTTACGGAGGGCTGGTGTTTGCCCAGGGTGTTCCGATGAGCCTGCTGTTTTTTCTTTCCATGTCCGGCGCGGCGATGGGATGGGTGGTGCTGGCGGTGACGTGGACCTCCCGTCTGGTGATGGCACACTGGGTGGGCGGCCGCTTCCTTCAGGATTCGGCCGCAAAGAAATTTCTTTGGTTGGTGCCCGTGCAGGATGTAGTCAGCTTCGCGGTATGGTGCGCCGGTTTCTTCGGGGACACAATTGATTGGCGGGGAGAACGTTTCCGGCTGACAAAAGCCGGCACTCTGGTTCCGCAGGAGGCGGTGGTGGGATGAAGCTTCGGGGCCGGTTTCTACCCCTCAACAGCGCCATTGCGCGGCCGTTGGTTCCTTTGTTTATTGGCTTACGGTTTTCTGCCAATGCGGTCACGATTCTTTCATTGTGCGCGGGCCTTCTGGCAGGATTGGCCTTCACTGAAAGCACCGCTCCAATGATGCTGATGGGGGCGGTTGGATTCTTTTTGTCGAATGTGTTAGATGAATGCGATGGCACAGTGGCCCGGCAGACCAACAACTGTTCTCAGTTTGGGGCGCTGTTGGACACGGTCACCGACTGCATCGTTCATGCCGCGCTTTTCCTTGGGCTGGGGATTGGGCTGCATCACCGGTTTCCAGATGGTCCATGGTTCTTTTTAGGAGCGGTTGCGACCGGAGGAAGCATCCTTTCCTGCGCGTTGGATATCGGGGGGATTACACCCTGGCAGCCGCCTCGGCCGACGGACGAGGCCTCTTTGGCTTGGGTGACCGAATGGTTTCGGATTGATTTTTCTTTATTGGTGATCCTTTCTGCTCTGTTCAGGCAGATGGGCTGGATCCTGTGGGCGGGCGCCTTGGGTGTCTTTTTCTTTTGGATTCCTAGTACATTCTTGATTGCAGTTCGGAGCCGTCGTTCCTCATGAAGCGTTTTCGATGGCTCGGGCTTGTTGTCGGCCTGCTGTTGCTGTTCTGGATCTTGCGGGCATCTGATCTGCAGGAGGTGTGGCGGAAGGTCAGCGATCTGCGCTGGCGGTTCGCTCTTGTCTTTCTCTTTTACATCGTGATTTTCGGCTTGGACACCTTGGGATGGAAGTTCACCTTCAACCCTCAGATGCAGACCCGGCTTCGTTGGGATCGGCTTTTTCGGGCCCGCCTGGCCGGGGAGGCGGTGAATTACGTGACCCCAACCGCTTGGATTGGAGGGGAACCGGTCAAGGCCTACCTCTTATCCAAGCGGTACGGGATTCCAATGGCTGACGGCATGGCGTCGGTTGTAGTGGCCAAGACGACCTTCTCGATCAGCATGTTCTTTTTCATCATCACCGGGATTGTCATCACCTTCTTGACCCGGCCCCTGGATCCCTCCGTTTTTCGATGGGTTTGGATCGTGCTTCCTCTACTTGGGATATTGCTTGGCCTTTTTCTTCTGGTCCAGTTCCTGAAGCCCTTCCAGCGCGGGGCCTCCATGGTGGGCCGGTTTGTGCCGAGCTGGCTTCGAACCATCGGTTCAAGAGTGCATGAATGGGACCAGGCCATCGCCAGCTTTTATCGGGAGTCTCCCCGGGCGGTCTTCTTTTCACTGTGGTTCCATTTTCTGGGTTGGATGGCCGGGGTTGTTGAGGTGTATCTGATCATGCATTTCCTGCAGATTCCAGTCACCTGGGCGAGGGCTTGGTCG
>Ga0209515_10001319_pt1 | contig 42040 bp, 39 predicted proteins | sample Subgroupgradi54m_FD_187454 | JGI IMG/M metagenome (GOLD analysis project Ga0209515, IMG submission 187454) | Subsurface groundwater microbial communities from S. Glens Falls, New York, USA - GMW60B uncontaminated upgradient, 5.4 m (SPAdes)... ... | reverse complement strand
ACGATCATCTCGTGGACCAACTGGCGCGGGATGGCTGCGAGCACGTGGCCGAGGGCCGCGGCTTCGTTCCGGCAGGGAATGATCACTGCGACGCGCATCAATCACGACACCACAGAGATCACAGAACCGCCACAGAGACACAGAGAATGGCTCGGAGGTTCTGTGACTCTGTATGGATTCTGTGTCATCTGTGAATCAACTCGTCGCCTTCACGACAGACTGCCGTCTCGCCGGCCATCCCGGCAGGAGACGTCGCAGCTCCCACAGGGCCAACGCCAGCACGGGGGCGTACTGCGCCACACGCGCCCACGTCGGCATCGTCCACGCCCCGCCCGAGAGGTAGCCGGGCCAGACGGCATAGGTGAACACCACGGTGCCGGAGAGGACGAGGAGGGCGGGGATGCGCCAGAAGCAGAAGAAGGGCAGGAGCCAGAGGAGGTACCAGGGGTGGAGCGTGGGCGCGAGCATCGCCGTGGCGATCAACCCTCCAAAACAGTAGCGCATGAGATCGTCTTCCCGCTTCGCCCACCAGACGAGAAACGCCACCCACAGCGCGCCCATGACGGCGGCCGCGATCATCGCTGGGCCGAGCGTCGACAGTGCCACGTAGATGAGCCCGGTGGCCGCAGGCCGAGCCGACATCGCCGAGAGGCTCTCCACGAGCGCGGTCACCGCCGTCGGGTGCAACACGAACGGCAACCCGGCGAGGAGCACGAAGATCCAGATCCAGCCTCGGAACACTTTCCGGAACGCCCACCACGGCAGGATGATCAGCGACAGGAACTTGGAGAGGAACGCCGCGACCCAGGCGATCGTCGCCCAGATCCATCCCCGACGCTGCCACGCGGCCAGCCCGACCCAGAGCAGGGCGATGGCGAGCGCATCGTTGTGTCCCGAGCCGGCGATCTCCAGGATGGCGAGCGGGTGCCACGCGTAGGCCACCACCCACAGCGGCGAGCGCTGAGACTGGGACAGGAGCGCGAGGAGGGCCAGACACGTGACCAGCTCGGTGAAGACGAACACCAACTTCATGGAGGGGAACGTGCCGCCCCACACGATCCCGAGTCGACAGGCCAGTTGGGTCAGGAAGGGGTAGACCGTGCGCAGCTGCGGGAAGTTGATATGCAGAAACTCCTCATCCCGGAGAAACGCCAACGTCGGATGGTTGGGGGGAAACGCGTAGGGGTCGATGTGCGCAAGCTGGACCCGGCCATCCCATCGGTACCGGTAGATGTCGTCAGACAACGTCGGCGGCGCGTTCACCATGACCCAGCGGGAGAGGATCGCGACCACGAGGATGAGGCCGAGGGGAATCCAGGGCCGCTCGATGCGGGGCACCACCCAGAGCATCGCCAGGTAGATGGTGAAGGCCACGGCGAACCACCCATAGAATGGAACCAGGGCGTTGCGCACATCCCCGAGGGCATGGATCTGGAACCACGAGAAGAGGAACAGCGCCCCCGCGAAGAGCACGACGGGGGTGTGGCTGACCTCCGGGTGGTCGACCGGCCCTGTCATCCCGAGGGATCAGCGCTGCGACGGCGGGATCGGGATCCGGTTGTCGTCGCTGTCGTAGGTGTAGCGGGCCTTCCCGTCCACCTTGTGGATGCGCGCATCCACCACCTCAAGTTTGTCGCCCGTCGCCATGACGTCAAAATCGACATCGAGCAGCTCGCCCGTGTTCACATCGCGCAGATCGGCGCAGGAGTAGAAGAAGGCGCCGGTCTTCCCGACCCGCTCGTGCACGCGGACAAACTGCAGCCGTCTCGTCGCGCCGGTTTCTTGGTCCTCCAGAACGAAGGTGCCATCCGGAGCCAGTTTTTGCTGCACGTGCTGCTCGATGCGCTGCCGAATCGACTCGGCAGGCACCACCAGCTCGTCGGAGGCGCGCGCTGGGGATGTCTGTGGGGTGGTCGAGGGTTTGGCGTGGGTCGCGAGCGTACTGGCCGGTTTAGAGTTCCTGCTGGGGGTCTTGCTGGAGGTCTTGCGATCTGGCACAGGTTTGCTCGACTCGGCCGTCGAACTCGTGCTGGTGGATGACGACGTGCTCCCCAAGCTGCTTCCTCCGTGTTCCTGCCCGCCATGTTCGCCGCTGTATCCGACGGTCCCGTGCGTCACGAGCGCCCACGTCGTCAGGGCGGCGAGACTCAACCAGCGCGTGCCGTTCATGTCGTTCCCTCCTGTTTGAGGTTCTGAAATCGAACCTCTGTTGTGATCCCGGTCCAGGGCTGCCCGTTCACTTCCACGTAGGGGTAGAGGAACATGTTGATCGGTTCGCCCTGCTGCTTCGGGACCAGATCGAGGGACCGGCCGGTGCTGATGAGGAACCGGTTGGCATCCCACGAGCCGAAGTAGTACGCCGCGCGCTCCGGGTGCTTCCAGGCTTCGGAGGCATCCACCGACACCCACCCGCGCGATGCCTCATAGAACTCGGCCCAGCAGTGGTAGCCGGCAATGGTCCCCGATGGCTCGTCGGGGACCACCACGCCGATCTTGAAGCGGGACGGGATGCGCTCGGCCCGCGCCATGGACATGAAGAGCGAATGGAAATCGGTGCAGTTGCCTTTCCCCAGCCGGCAGGCTCGCTTCGTGTCACCCCGGCCCCACCCGGGGACTGCCTTGTCATACGCCATGCGCGCGATGACCTGATCGTAGATGGCGCGCGCCTGCTCCGGTGGCGTCGCGCGGCCCGCCGTCGCCTGCTGCGCGCGCGAGCGGACTGCGTCGTCGATCACGACGAGCCCCTCAGGCGCGGTGGTCCGGGCGAGCTGGGCGCTCGTCGGGGCGGGCTCCCCTGGGTGCCAAGATCCGCCGGCGCGCAGGGTGGCCTGGTAGTCGATCGCGATCTCCAGAGACGCCAAGAAGGGCGGCGCGAGCGCGATGTACAGCACGTCGTTGCCGTAAACAGGCTCCTGCCCAATCGTGTAGGACACCGGCGCCGTCACCGTCCGCTTCTCCACCACCTGCTCGGCACTCGTCTTCGCCAAGGGAATCCACACGCGCACCTCTTGGGCGTCCGCGGGAAGCTGGGGCAGACGCGCCACGTAGCGCACCGCAACGGCTCGGCTCTGGCCAATGGCTCGGGCCGCCAGCGCCATGCCGTGGACGAGGATCCCGACGAATCCCATCGCCACGACGACAACCCCAACCCGCCATCGGCGGCTCACCACGCACGGTGGACCAAACGGCATGGCGAGGACGTTCCCGAACGTCACGGCGTCGCGTCGCTGGTACTCCGGCAGGCCGATGACGAGGGCGGCCTGGTCGTCGCCAAACCGGTACGTCCTGCAGAGCCGATCCCACCACGAGAAGATCGTCGAGTAGTTGGAGTTCGTGTGCTCCGTCCGCTGGGAGTGGTGGAGCCGATGCATGTCCGGCGTGACGATCACCCACCGCAGCCACGTCTCCCACGGCTCAGGAATCCGCAGGTTGGCGTGCTCGAGCTGGTTGAGCACCCCGAAGGCGATCTCGAAGATCACGACGCTGGCGACGCTGGCACCGAGGAAGGCAATGACACCGAGCCGGAAGATGGCCGAGAGGACCATCTCGGTCAGGTGGAACCGTCCGGAGGTCGTCACGTCCAGGTCGCGGTCGCTGTGGTGGACACGATGTAGACGCCAGAGAAACGGCAAGCCGTGGTAGGCGCGGTGCCAGGCATACGTCACCGCATCCAGCCCCACCACCGTCACGAGGACGTTGCCCCATCCGTCAAGCCCGAGCCGATAGAGGAGGCCGAACCGGTGCAGCTCAAACGTGTGGTAGACCGACACGATCAGGCTCCCCAGCAGCACGCTGAGCAGGAACGCGTTGGACCCGGTGATGAAGAGGTTGATCGCGTAGCGCCGCCATCGGGCGTCCACCGGACGACGGAACGGCCGCACGCTTTCGAGGAGGAGCAGGAGGATGAACCCCGCGACCCCGATGACCCCGCGCTCAACCGTCAAGACAGGAACCATGATTACCCTCCACCAACAAGAAGTGTCAGACACCTTTAGCCAAAGGTGTCTGACACCTTAGTCCGCTCCCGACTCCGCGAGCCAGCGCTCGCAGTCGATTGCGGCCATGCAGCCGCTGCCGGCGGCGGTGACCGCCTGGCGGTACTGCTTATCCTGCACATCCCCGCAGGCGAAGACGCCGGGGACCGACGTGCGGGTCGAGTCCGGTTTCGTGATCGCGTAGCCGTCCTTGTCGAGCTCTAGCTGACCAGCCACGATGGCGGTATTCGGCGTAAAGCCGATCGCGTAGAAGAACCCTCCGCACGCCAGTTCGCGTTCCGTGCGGGTGGTGACGTCTTGCAATCGAACGGCGGAGACAACCTCGTCTCCCAACACATCCGTCACGACCGCGTTCCAGATCACCTCGATCTTCGGATGCTTGAGGACTCGCTCCTGCATGATCTTGGACGCCCGGAGCTGATCTCGGCGATGCACGACGTACACCTTCGAAGCGAATTTGGTCAGAAAGGTCGACTCCTCGCAGGCCGAATCGCCTCCCCCAATGACCACGAGGACTTTGTTTCTGAAGATCGGCAGCGCCCCGTCGCACACCGCGCAGGCCGACATCCCGTGGTTCCACAATCGCTGTTCACCCGGCAGGTGGAGCCGCTTGGCGGTGGCGCCGGTCGCGAGGATGATCGCCGACGTCTGCACCTCCTGTCCCGATGAAGCCACCGTGAACGGCCGCTTCGAGAGATCCACCCGCATGACGTCTTCGGTGACGATGCGCGTCCCGAACCGCAGCGACTGCTCGCGGAACATGGCCATCAACTGTTGCCCGTCCACCCCCTTCGGAAAGCCGGGGTAGTTCTCGACCTCGGTGGTGGTCATGAGCTGACCCCCCGGAATCCCGCCGGCGGAAAACCCCTCGAACATCACCGGCTTCAGGTTGGCGCGGGAGGTGTAGATGGCCGCGGTATGGCCCGCCGGCCCGGACCCGATAATGACCACCTGTTCATCCATAGTCAGAACGATATCAGATATGAAATGGTCATTTCATATCTGATATCATACGTGTTAGCAGGAGCAGCAGGTTCCGCCCATCATCGGACTACGCCGAGTGACCCGCTTGCGGGGACTCGCCCGACGAGCCTTTGGTCGCTTCGCGCTCTTGCGTCTGGTGGCCATGCCACACCTCCGTTTTGATATCAGATACCGATGGTATCTGATATCGCTCTTCAATATTGAATCAACGAAATCACCGAATGCGGCGCGAGCCGCTCGCGCCCCTTGAGGCCAGTGAGCTCGATGAGAAATGCCAACTCAATAATCTGCGCCCCACACCGCTCGATCAGGTGGATGGTGGCCCCCATCGTCCCTCCGGTCGCGAGCAGATCGTCCACGAGGAGGACCCGATCCCCTCGCGTGAGGCCATCCTGGTGAATCTCCAGCGTGTCCTGCCCGTACTCGAGCGTGTAGGTCGCTTCGTAGGTCTTGTGGGGCAGTTTCCCTTTCTTGCGCACCGGCACGACTCCAACACCCAGTTCATAGGCGAGTGCTGCGCCGACGATGAGCCCACGCGATTCGATCGCGACGACCGCATCTGGGCGGCTGCCCTGATGCCGATGGGCCAATGCCCGGATGGCGCTGCGGAAGGCCGAGCCGTCCTGCAATAATGGCGTGATGTCGCGAAACAGGATCCCCTTCGTCGGAAAGTCAGGAATGTCCCGGATGTACCGTTTGAAATCCATCGACCCGGTTCGCGCAGCTTCAGGCGTCATGGATCTCACCCTCCAGTCGGCCCGACGACCATCCAGATGATCGCCGCCACCCCCAGGCGGTACCAGCCGAACGGGGCCAGGCCTGTGCGCGTGAGGAACCGGAGAAAGCCGCGAACCGCCGCGGCGGCCACCGCCGCCGACACGACGAAGCCGCACAGGAGCGACAGCCACCCGATGTCCTCCACCAGGAGCCGGCCGCCCTTCACGGCGTCAAACACCGTCGCCGCACCCAGTGTTGGCATCGCGAGGAGGAAGCTGTACTCCGCCGCCATCGTCGCCGGAAGACCCAGCAGCAAGGCCGCGACGATCGTCACCATCGCCCTGGAGCTTCCCGGCCACAGCGAGAGGCACTGGGCGACGCCAATGAGCCAGGCATCACGGCTGGTCATCGATGAGATCGTCTTGGGCGAAACGGGATGATCCCGCATCCATCGGCTGAGCGTCACCATCACGAGCCCGCCGGCTGCGAGCGCTGCGACGACCGGCCAGAGGCTGAACAGGTGGTCCTTGATCGTGCGGCGCAAGAGCAGTCCGACCACGGCGGCCGGCAGGAAACTCCTCAGCAGCTTCAGGAGGAGTGCTCGGCCTTCCGGCTCATGTCCGAGGAGCCCGCGCCACATCGACACGACCTGCGCGCGATACAGCCCGGCGACCGCAGCCAGCGCGCCGGATTGGATCACCACCTCAAACGTCTTGATCGCCTCGCCCCTAAGCCCGAGGAGGTGCGAGGTGAGAATGAGATGCCCGGTGGACGACACCGGGAGAAACTCCGTGAGGCCTTCCACGGCACCCAGGACTGTCGCCGCGAATGGGTGCAGCATCACCGTGCGCCGTCACCTGAGATGGTCAAGGACGCCTCGCAAGAGCGCCGTCAGGCGCGGTTCCGTCTGGGCCGCGACGCGCAGGAGCTCTTCCACTGAAGCGGGTTTGAGCGTCTCGGGAATGCAGGCATCGGAGACCACCGTCACCGCCAGCACCCGTAGCCCCGCGTGCCGGGCCACCAGCACCTCCGGCACCATCGACATCCCGACCACATCCGCCCCGACCTGTCGGAGCCATCGATACTCGGCGCGCGTCTCCAAGTTCGGACCGGCCACCGCCGCGTACACACCTTCCTGCAGCGCGATCTGCTGTTCGGCCGCGACCTGGAGGGCCAATCGGCGCAGCGCGGCATCGTAGGGCTCGGACATATCCGGAAACCGCGGCCCGAGGGTCTCGTCATTCGGTCCGATCAAGGGGTTCGCCCCCATGAGGTTGATGTGGTCCTTCAGCAGGACGAGCGAGCCTGGCGGCATCGTCGGGTTCATGCTCCCCACGATGCTGGTCAGCATCAACACCTCGGCCCCGAGCGCGTGCAGGAGGCGCACCGGGTAGCTCACCTGCGCCATCGTATACCCTTCGTAGTAGTGGAACCGCCCCGCGAGGACCGCGAGCCGCTGCAATCCGATCGTGCCCAGCACCAGTGCGCCCTCGTGTCCGGGCGCGGTCGCTTGAGGGAAGTGGGGCAGCTGCGCATAATCGATCTGGGTGTCCACCTGGAGCGCGCTCGTCAGCCCGCCCAACCCTGAACCGAGGAGGACCCCGATGGAGGGACGCAACTGCGTGCGCTCCGTGATGACGCGGATCGTCTCCTGTAATTGACTGGACAGGAGGGAAGCGGCCTCACGCATGGTTGGAATCACCAAGCACCGAGTTCCAAACACGTGTTGTGCCGTCGCGTAACGCCCACCTCATCAGCCGGCCCATCCCGAACGCCTCCGTGCTCATGCGCCATCGCCCTCCTGTCGTCGAGGAGGCTGCAGCGGAAGCGTGACGATGAACCGGCTCCCCTGCCCGGGCTGGCTCTCGGCCCAGAGGCGGCCGTGATGGAGCTCGACCAAGTCTTTCGCAATCGGCAACCCCAGTCCAGAGCCTTCCTCCGCCTGGTTGCCGACCCGTTCAAACTTGTCGAAGATCCGCCCCAGGTCCTCGGACGCAATCCCAGGGCCGGTGTCTGTCACCTCGATCTGGTAGGCGTCACCGTCTTGGCGTACCCGCACACGAATTTCCCCTTGCTTGGTAAACTTGGCCGCATTACCCACCAGGTTGACGAACACCTGCTGCAACCGATCCCGGTCGCCCATGATCTGCGCCGGGGCCTCCGGGAAATCGAGGGTGAGGCGCAAGCCGCGTTGTTTCACGTGATCATCAAAGAGTTGCGCGGTGGCGCGCAGGATCTCCTGGAGGACGACCTCGGCGTAGACGAGGTGCACCTTGCCGGCTTCGATCCGAGCGACGTCGAGGAGGTCGCCGACGAGCCGCTTCAGCCGGCCGCTCTCCCTCCGGCACATCGCGACCGGCTCGAGCTGGTCCTGCGTCAACTGGCCGTGCAATCCATCGGCCAGGTTGTCCATCGCCCCGGTCATCACCGTCAGCGGCGAGCGAAACTCGTGCGCCACGTTGCTGACGAAGGCGGCCTGCTGGTCGTTCAACCGCTCGAGCTTCGCGTTGCTCTCGACGAGCCGCGCGAGGATGTGGCGGATGGCCTGCCGGCCGGCCACCAACCCCAGGAAGGCGATCACGATCGCCAGGAGGAGGTAGACGCCGTTCAACCCTTCAAGGAGGAGAGAGGCCGTCACGAACTTCACCGTGATGAGGTAGCAGAAGATGAGGATTGGGATGATGCTCATGAGGCTGAAGGCGATGTTGAACTGCGAGAAGAGCCGCTTGGGATTGAAGTTGGTGCGACGGGTCGTATGCATGGACGGACCCGAGCGTGCCGGAGGAACCATCAGGGACGAGGCGCCTCCACCGTCTGCTCCATCGCCGTTCGGACGTGCGAAGCGAGCAGGGCGGCGACGTCGGTCGTGCGAAACGGCCAGAGGTACTCGATGGCCACGTCGGGATGGGCCCCACGCACGGCCTCAAGCGCCTTCGGGATATCGTGCTCGGCATGCAGCCCGCCAGGCGTGAGCATCGAGGGGATGACGAAGACGCGGGTCGCGCCCTGCTGGATGATCTGCTCGAGCGCCTCCGCGATTGCAGGACGGCAGAACTCGTTGTAGCCGATCGCGAAGAGCGCGGCGGGCAGGAGCGGCCGAAGGGCGGCGGCGACTTGTTCGAGGCCGGCTTTGTAGGGGTCGTTGCCGGCATGACGCGGCCAGTTGCGGATTTGGGCATCGAGGGCGGCCGCACGGGCGTGCAGCGCGGCTTGGTCAAAGCGACCGGGGTGCTGGCGCCACTCGAGGCTCATGAGCTCCCCAACCAGCTCCGGGGGGCAATCGGTCGCCGGCGCGCCATGGCCGATCAGGACGACCGCGTCTGTGCCTGCGCGCTGTGGTGGGGTCATGCGCTCCACGGTGAGGGAATTGGGTGGAGGCATTGTACCACATTTCTCATCGTCGCGAACCATCGCTACCGGCCCTTGCGGTGATACGTGCCGACCAGTTGCGCCTGACCCAAGAGATGCCCGTGCATCGCTTCTTCGAGTGCGGTCTTCGTCGCGCCCGGTTTCAGCGACAAGACCGTATCTATATGAAACCACCATTGCAAGTTAACATGCGCGGGGTGGTTTCATATCATCGGGAAAAGGACGCCAAGGGACAGAACCAGCATCGAGTATCTTGAGATTATCCCTGTCGTTTTCCCCATTTCTAAATGCGCCTCGAATGTTAGTTTGCATGTGGGGGCGCATTTAGGGCATACAGCTTGAAGACGTAGCGGTGCGTGCCGCTGGGTGGACACGGGCCGCCGTAGCCGATCCGGCCAAAATCGGTCATCCCCTGCCGCGTGCCGTCCGACCGCTCGAGAGCGGCCGGGAAGGCCTCCGGAAGCGCACGGGCCGACGGTGGCATGTTGTAGACGACCCAATGAACCCACGTCCCCATCGGGGCATCCGGATCGTCGGTGATGAGTGCTAGACTCTTGGTCCCGGGCGGGGGAGCGCTCCAGGCGAGGGGCACAGAGAAATCCCGCCCGTCACATGTGTGCTGCGAGGGAATGTCTTCCCCGGCTTGAAACGCGCTGCTCGTCAGGACAAAGCTCATCGCGTCCTCCTGTGCCGCAACAGTCCCAGCCACTCCCCACACCCATCCCAGTGTGCACGACACGGCAAGCGCCGTCAGCGATCTCATGTTGCCGAGCGCGGCGACGCGAAGCACCAATACGCCCCTGCCCGTATTACTCTGAGCCGATCCGCGTTCCATCCTGAGCCCTCCTGATGCCACAGAATCGCCACAGAGTCACAGAGGAGTTAGGTGTCTAGTGTAGCAGAGTTGCTACAGTCTTGCCCCTCAAGTGTTGCTTTTATTCACATAAGTAATTGTATTACAATAGGTTATGTTGACAATGTGTCAGGCAATAGGGTACACTGACGACGGGTGCCATCATGAGCGAAAAAGGCAGCATACCTCTACGGTATCCAGGCTCGGTGCTGGTGGTCGATGACGACCTCAAATTTCGGAACATTCTGAAGGATTTCTTGGAGTTGAGTGGATTCACCGTCGTGGTGGCAGGCTCTGGGAAGGACGCGCTCCAACGTCTGGCTCAGACTGTGCCAAGGGTCGTGCTGCTCGATGTCCGGATGCCTGGCATGGATGGCCTCCTGACCCTGAAGCACATCCGCCTCTCCCACCCTAACTTGCCGGTCATCTGCATCACGCAGGATGGCGGGGACTACACCCAGGAACAGGCCGAACTCTTAGGGGTCAGCGACTATATGCTCAAGCCCTTCCACTTCCAAGAGCTGAAGTCGATCCTGCTGCTCAAAATCTTCGCGTGAGGGGCTCTTAATACAAACGCACTTGCAGTTGAGCCAAGGGTGCGTTTGTATGATACGCACCCAATGGGGTATCCGTATGATACAAACGCATTATTTCCATCGGATGACTCACGAAATAAGGCGTTTGTATTAGTAGACGACCCCGAGTTTCTTGAGCCACCGAATCAAGCAGTACCGACTGACCCCGAGCCGCTCGGCCGCCTTGACCTGATTCCAATCCGTCTTGCGCAACGCCGCCAAGATGAGCTTTCGGTAGAGGTGATCCCGCCCCTCGCGCAACGAAAGGCTGGTGAGGACCAGGGGGATCTGCTCCTGCCATTCGAGCGCCCGCGCAACCGTATCGAGCAGGATCTCATGACTGAACGGCTTCTCGACGATATCGAACGCCCCCAGCGTGTGGTAGTAGTTGCGGTTGGTTTCATCGCAGTACGCCGAGACGAGGATGACGGGAAGATCCGGGGCCACCTTCTTGATGAGCGGCAGCAGATCCGTCCCCTCGAAGCCCGGCATGCGGATGTCGAGCAAGACGACCTCGTAGGCGGTGGTTTTCAAGAGCGGGATCACCTGGGTGCTGTCCGGGCAGGTGGTGACGAGAAAGCCGCGCTGGGCGAGCAGCTCCTCGCAAATCCGGAGGATTTTTTCGTCATCATCGACGACGAGGACTCGATGGCCAGACGTGACCTGTCTCATAGGCTCCCAGGATGTGTCACCTGCACACGTGTCTAGGACACTATACCACATGTGTGAAAAACTCGGCAAGGACAGACCGGAAATCGCACACCTCGTTGACAAAGCGCACACCCTGGACGCGGATTTGCGCAGATTTCTACGCGGATTCACGCAGATGTGATCCGCGAATTGATCCGCGAAAATCCGCGTGGTTAGAGGAAGAGGGCGGCTTCGACCACCAGGCCCGGTCCGAAGCCGAGCGCCGCGCACGGCCGCGGCGCGCCGGAGCGACGAAGACGCTCGAGCAGGAAGACCATCGTCGAGGAGGACATGTTGCCGCACTCCGCCAGGACCTGCGCGGAAACCGCCGTCTCCGCCGCGGTCAGCCCGAGCGCCTGCGCGGCGGCCTCGAGGATCCGCGGCCCGCCTGGGTGGATGGCCCATGAACGCACCTCACTCAGCGCCAGCCCGTGCCTCTCCAACCATCCGACGAGCCATGGGCGCAGGGATGAGCCGATCAAGGAGGGCACCCGGGGCGAGAGGGTCATCTCAAATCCGTGGTCGCCGATCCGCCATGTCATCGCGTCCTGCGAATCCGGCACAAGGCACGAGCCGCTCGCCGCCACCCGCCAGGCGTCCGGGACGTCCCGGCTGTCCGATGTGATCACCATCGCCCCGGCGCCGTCGGCGAAGAGCGCGTTGGCGACCATCTTCTCGGGATCCCAGCCGTAGTGGAAGTGCAAGCTGCACAGCTCCACCGCGCAGAGCAGCGCCCGGGCGGTGGGATCCGCCGCGACCAGCGCGGAGGCGACCCGCAACCCGTTGAGCGCGCCGTGGCAGCCCATGAAGCCGATGTGGGTTCGGCCGACCGTGTCGGGAAGATCAAGCCGCTTGATCAGGGCGACGTCGATGCCTGGGGCAAGGAAGCCGGTGCATGACACGGTGACGAGCTGGGTGATCGCGCGGACATCACAGCCGGCGTCGCCGAGCGCCAGGCGCGAGGCCTCCTGCGCGAGCGGGGCGGCCTCCTGTGCGTAGCGCGCCATCCGCTGCTCGGTCGTCGGGCCGCGGTCGTGGGCCCCGTCGGATGGCGGGAAAAACGATTGGGTGAGGCTCGCTCCCCCCGCCGGTTCCAGCAACACGCTCCCTCGACGACGCACCCCGCTGCGTCCGTAGAGAATCGGCAGCAGCCGCGTCTGCAGACGTGGCTGCTGATCGGCCGGCGTGCACAAGGCCTGCGCGAGTACCACCGCATCGGTTTGCGCGATCGACTGCACAGGAGTGGCGGTCCCAATGCCGGCGATGACGACAACTGGTTTCATCAATCTCTCAGGGGAGTCCCCTCGGGGATTGGGAAGGACGCGTTCACCGCGCGCACGAACGGTGCCGCCAGGCGCGGCATCCGCGAGAGCAGGCTGATGATCCCCGCCGTGACGTTGGTTCGACGCAGGACGCCGCTCACGAGCCGACACGCGCGTTGGCGCCTCTGGATCAATCGAGCGTACGCCGCCGTCCATTGAGCCGCGAAAGACGGGTCCCATCGCCGCGCCGCGCGCGCGGCTAGCGGAGCCACCGCCGCTCCGGAGGCGAGCGCCCACGCGATGCCCTCCCCGGTGAACGGTTCGACGTAGCTTGCGGCGTCGCCGATGAGGAACAGCCGCTGGGCCCCGAGGTGCTTGCGGCGGCGAGTCAGCCATGGAGTGCCGCGCCAGGCGCACTCCAGGACCCCCACGGGGCAGGGCCAACCCACCTCGTCGAGCAAGCGACGCACCGCATTCCCAGGACCGCGACAGGCACGCACGAACATCGGGTCACACGCCGCGGCGATGTCCAACCGACCGTCCTCAAGCCTCACGAGGCCCACGTAGCCGAACCGCCCGCGCGCCATGAAGATGGTCCCGCGATGGCACCAGTCTGGCGCTTCGTCGAGCACCGCGCCTAGACCCACGCGCGAATGCCGCTCGACGGAAACCGTGAGCCCCTGATCGGCGTTGAGCATTTGGGTGTGTAATCCAGTCGCCACCAGCACCACTCGTGCGTGAACGTCAACCTTGTCGTTCCCGCACGCGAGCGTCACGCGGCGCGCATCGGGCTCGAGGGGACCAAGGGTCGCGCGGGTCATCGGCGCAAACTGCGCACCCGCGCGGACAGCGGCCTGCGCGAGTGCGTCGTCGAACGTTTCGCGGGAGAGCGCCACGCTGCGCGGCAGCGCGATCGTCGCCTGCCAGCGCCCAGCCGCCAGTTGCATCGCTCGGAGCGGTTGCGCCCCGCACCGCGCGGGCAACTCGCCTAAGCCCACGGCCTCCAGCGTCCCGAGCGCTGCCCCGTTGAAACAGCAGCCGCACACTTTCTGGCGTGGGAACGACGACTGGTCCACGAGCAGAACGGAAGCGCCTCGCCGCGCCACCTCCCGTGCAGCCATGGCACCGGCCGGCCCGGCCCCAATCACGACCACATCCCAAAACGTGTCAGATACGCTTCCCCGCAGAGCACATTTCAAAACCACCCCAGATTGCGAATTGCGGATTGCGAATTGCGGATTGACCGACGACATAATCCGCAATCGACAATCCGAAATCCGCAATTCCTGAGGTTTTGAAATAGGCTCCAGTATCATCCAACGCTCGAAAAAGTGTCAGACACTTTGCGCCACGAGAGGAGGAAGCGGCAGGGCCAGCGGCGCTCGACCGACGCGCCGGCAAGACCCGCTCGGCTCGCCAGGGCGCATACTTCCTCAATCGTGTACGCCGCCCGCACCGACTGCGGTCCGTCCGCGTGCACCACGGGCGAGCGCGAGAGGAACCGCGTGCCGACCACCGCAAGCGCCAGGCCCGGGACACCGCGCACCAGGTCGTTCACGAGCACGAGGTGCTGGGCTGCGTGCGCCATCCGCTGCAGGAGGGTCACCGCGTCGTCATCGCTGAGGTGGTGGAGGAAGAGCGAGCACGTGAGGATATCGTATCCTGAAGGGAGCGGGTCGGTCAATGCGTCGGCCACGAAGAACTCGATCGGCGCCGCGGCGCGCCGCGCGCGTGCGCGTGCCTGCTCAATGGCCACCGGACTGCGGTCGCAGCCAGCGACGGTGAGCGACAACCCTGCGCGTGGAGCCCCACCCCGCCCTGGCGGGGTGGCACCTCTATTGACGCCCGTCCCTCGCGTTCGCTCGGGATCGCTCGGCCAGGATCCCGAGGCCGGAGGCCGAGGGATGGGGCGGAATCCTGAGCGAGCCCACGGCCAGCCTGTCCCGAGCAGAATCGAGGGAAGGCCGTGGCGCGAGTCGAAGGGTCGGGTCCGTCGCCAGAGTTCGACGGGGAGATCCCCGGCTCCGGTCGCGAGGTCGAGGAGGCGCAGCGGTGTCTTACCCGCCTCAGACGCCAACTGGCCAATCGGCGCCCAGAGGATGCTGGCACTTCGGCTGAAACGGTTGAGGCGCGCAAGGCCCCGCAGCGCCTGGGCATGGAGTAGCGGCTCGAGTGCCGGATCATCCATGCGCTCCGGGATCAGGGAGCGCCCTCGCAGATCAGGCAGGATGGGTGTCGTCACCGACTGGTTCGATACGAGGTCTGGCTGGGGGGGATGGGCTTGGCGGTGTAGACGTGCTCACGATGGGTGAGCGGCACGCCGAGCACCATCAGATCGATCGGCTCGCCCTGACGGCTCGTCACGTAGTCGCCGCTCTGAAGGAATGCGACGAGCCGCTCCTGGTCTTGCGCGAGGACCTGCGCGTCCTGGGGCTGCCCCAAGAGCCCTGAGATGACGCCGCCAAGGACTCGATCTTCATCCTTGCCCGCCATGGCCACGCCCGTTGAGAGGGCGAGGATCGCCGCACTCCACATCACGATGACCCAGCGCATGCTATCTCCTTCAATGAGGACACCCTTGACATCTCTGCGTCTGCCCGCTCGGATGTCAAGGGTCACATTCCGCCAGCCCTTGACATCTACGATGTCAAGGGGGCGTCATGTGACCTCCGTGTGGTCGACTCGCTCGATGGGACCGTTCGGCGCCCCGTCCGGTCCGCGACATGGTGCCAGCCATACTGCGCAGCCCCATAGAGGGCCGTCTTGGGCTCCAACACGACGCGCACCGGAATGGCGGAGAGAAAGGATGCCAGCCGTCCCTTCTCCCGAAACGCCTTGATGAACGTCCCGTCCGTGAGCTTCTCGATGATCTTCGGGGCGATGCCGCCGCCGACGTAGACGCCGCCGCGCGCGAGGAACGTGAGGGCGAGGTTGCCCGCCTCGGCCCCGTAGATCGAGGCGAACAGATCGAGCGCCTGCACGCACAGCTCCGAGCGGCCGGATAAACCGAACTGCGAAATTTTCGCGCTGGGATCGCCGCTTTCCAGCTCCTTCGTCAGCCACGCCGGCTCTTCCCACCGTCCGGTCTCCTTGAGAAACCGGTAGATGTTCAGCTTGCCGGGTCCTGAGAGGATGCGCTCGTAGCTGGCGTGGCCAAACGTCTTCAACAGATACTGGCACAACTCAAGCTCCAACGGGGTGCGCGGGGCGAAATCGGCATGTCCGCCTTCTGAGGCCATCGCGCGGTAGCGCCCATTGTCCCAGAGGAGCGCCGCCTCGCCTAATCCCGTCCCCGCAGCGATGACCACGACGTTGCCCTGAGGCTGCGGCTGGCCGGCTTGCAGCACGGCGAACGACTCCGCCGGCAGCGTCTGAGTCCCATACGCGGTGGCCTCGAGATCATTGATGAGCGACACCGAGGGAAGCCTGAGGACTCGTTGGAGGGACGCCGTCTCCACCACCCAGGGGAGATTGGTGGCCTTGCACTGCCCATCCACCACCGGACCGGCCACGCCAAAGCAGGCGCTGGTGGGAACGAGCGCGGTCTCGCGGAGGAACAGCTCGACGATCGCTTCCAGTCCCGGATAGTCGGCGCTCTTCACGGTGCGCTCGGCAACCGGCGTGAGGCGCTCCCCGTCGGATTGGAAGCATGCCAGGTTGGTCTTGGTTCCACCGATATCGCCGGCCAGGATCATCTTAGTACGTGGTTACGAGGACTTTGTGTGCGGCGCAGGAGATTTCTGACGACCGCGGTACTGCCCGCCAGGATGAGCGAGCACGTCGTGAGGTAGCGACGATACGCCACCGTCGCTCCCAGCGCCGCCATTGCTGAATCGCTGGAGCATCCGACGTTTTTCCAGGTACTCCAAGGTCGTCGTCACGAAGGCCGCGTGGCTCCACGTCAGCGGCGAGACGGAGAGCGGCTCATTCGTATAGGGGTTCACCTGCTCCGCGAGGACACCGGAAGGGAGCGCGCGATCGGCGACCCATTGAAGGAGGATCAGCGCTTCCTGGAGCTCCTCTTCGCGCTGGCTCTTCGCGATCAGGTACTGCGCCCACCAGAGGGTGCAGATGAACCACGGGTTCCCTGGGACTCGCCCGATGTCGTTGCGCTCCACTTGCTGGTAGTAGTCCGCCTCGTAGCGGGCCACACCCCCCACGTCGGTCTTCACCCAGAGCCGGTCACGGATGGCCTGCATCGTCGAGGCGACGAGCGGATCGTGCGTGTCGAACACCCCGAGGTACCAGATCACCACGAGGCTCGCATCGATCGTCATATCGAGGGTGTAGCCGCCCGTCGGGTTCGGCTGCGCATTCCTGGCGAATCGGTTCAGGCCTCGATGAAACAGGTGGACCTGCATCGCCTGTTTGATCTCATCCGCCGTGTCTCGATACTTGGCCGCGAGCTCCACCTCCCCGAAGGCCCGCGTGAAGTTGGCCGCCGCGCGCAGCCCTGCGACCACCGTCGCCACCGTATAGGTGTGGACGCCGTGGCGCTCCTCCCACAGGTCGTAGGAGGGCAGCGGCAGCTTCGTCGTCGGGTCCCGGAAGCTCACGAGGAAATCGGCCGCTCGGACGATGAGCCCGCGGTAGAGCGGCTTGATGAACTCAAGATCATGGAACTTCTCGAAAAACAGCCACAGGGCCCAGAGCACCAGAGCGGTCTCATCTTCTTGAATCGGCAGCTCGCGCTTCCCGTCTCGCCACCAGGGATGCCAGGAGCTGCCCACCGAGCCGTCCGGACCGTACTTGTGCAGGAAGTACCCGTATGGGGTGATGATCTGGTGGCACAGGAAGAAGAAGCGCCGCGCGACCTCCGCGTAGCCGGCCTTGATGAGTGCTACGGCGACGAACGCGCCGTCCCGGGGCCACATGTAGGAGTAGGTGTCGCGCGCGAAGCTGAGGATGTCGGTGTCGTTCGCCGCGATGATCGCGCCGCCGTTGTCGATCTGGGTCCGCACAACGAGGAGGCTCTGCCGCAGCAGCCACAGGACCTTGGGGGGCAGCTCGCCGTCTCCGGGGTAGAACTCCTTGCTCACCCACAGGTTCCAGTAATTGCCGGTCCGCTTGAAGAGCGCCTGGGGCGTTTTCTGCCGCACGTCCTGGTTGATCTTCGTCACGTCACCGTAGCACGTGCCGGCGCACACCCAGTAGTACGCCATCGCCTGACCGCCCGGTGGCACCTGGAGGCTGATCCGAAACGTCGAATCCACGGAGCCGTGCGCGATCGCATGGCCGGAGAGCTCCCCATCCTCCGCGTCCCGCCAGGTGCCCTCCATGTTCTGGCTCTCCTTGACCCCGCAGGCGAAGTGGTCGATGCCGTATTTCGCCTGGTCGGCGCAGCCCATGAGGAAGTATCGCTTGCCCTTGTAGTGGACGAGCGCTTGGCTGGGGGGATCGAAGTTCACGGTGTCGCCGACCTCGTTGCCGGAGATGTGCAGGTCGTGATGGAAGAACAGGCGCACGTCCCGTGGCCGGTCGGTGAGGTTCTTGACGACGATCTCCTTGATGTACACGTTCAGATGGAAGTCCACGGTGTCCCGGCAGCGCAGCTCCACCTGGAGCCGGTCATGCCTCGCCGTCACCTGCGTCACCAGCGTGCTGGCGTCGTACCGGAGATCCCGCCGCCACTCGGGCCCCATCCAACTGAACTGCCCATCAACCCACACGCCGAATCGGCATGGGTGGCCGATCGTGTGGTTCTCGCCGCCCACCTGCGGGAAGAAAAAGTCCCGCATGACGTAGTCGTGGTCGAACGTCACGAGCATCGACCCGTTGCTGATCGGGATGTCTCTAGGCATGCTCACTCCTCTGAAGCGCCAACCATCGAGGTTGGCGCGTAATGCCGGAAGCAAGGGCTTTCGGCTGAAGCGGCTGCCATCAGGGCAGCCGCGGAATGCCGGACACGCTGGTGTTCGGCTTCGTGGGAACCGCTGCGTGCAGCTCGCTTGCCGCCTGCTGATCGAGTAACCAGAGCGAGATGCCGGCCACCGAACGCACCCGCTGAGCCGGCAACGCGTCGAGCTGCTCCGGACCCTCGAGGACCTTCCGCACTACGGACGCCTTTCGGGCGCCGGCCACCAGCCACACGAGCCGCCTTGCGTGGGTCAAGACCGGAACGGTCAACGTCACCCGCGGGAGGTTCGGGTTGCCGCCATGCGCCTCCACCGCGAAGCGTCGGGTCTCACGGGCCGCCGCGCCGTGGGGCAAGAGTGACGCGGTATGGCCGTCCTCGCCCAGCCCCAGCAAGATCAGATCAAACACCGGCATCGCGCCGTCCTGCACGTGGAACCATGTGTGCAAGGTCCGTTCGTAGCTCTTCGCGGCTGCAACAGGATCTCCGGACTCTCCAGCAATCCGATGGACCTGCGTCGACGGCACCGGGACGCGCGCGAGGAGTGCCTCCTGGGCCATCCGGAAATTGCTCTCCGGGCGATCCGGGCTGACACATCGCTCGTCGCCCCAGAACACGTGAACCTGGGCCCACGGCACACGGCTCTGGTAGGGCTCAGATGCTAACAACGCGTAGAGCGCGCGCGGCGTGGATCCCCCGGCGAGAGCGACGCTGAATCGGCCTCGCGCCTGCACCGCCTCTTGCGCCAGCCGGACAAACTCTTCCGCCGCCTCTCGGCTCAGCGACGCCTCATCGGCCGCCACGCGCACCTCATGCGCCATCGGGATTGTGCCAACGGTGGCCGTTGCGCTGCACGAGCTCGTCCGCCTCGCGCGGCCCCCAGCTTCCCGAGTCATAGGTCGCAGGCGCGTCTCGGCCCGCCTCCCAGGCCTTGAGGAGCGGAGTCAGCAGCCCCCAGGAGAGCTCCACCCAGTCTTGGCGCGCGAAAAGCGTCTGGTCGCCGAGCATGCTCTCGAGGAGGAGGTGCTCATACGCTCCGGGCGGCTTCACGCCGAACGCCTGCTGGTAGTTGAAATCCATCGAGGCCGAGCTCATGCACAGCTTCGGGCCAGGGTACTTGGCCTCAAACGTCAGGCCGATCCCCTCGTTCGGCTGGATGCGCAGGATCAGGGTGTTGCGGCTCAACGCCTCTGGGTTGACGCCGCGGAAGAGCGAGTGCGGCACCGCCTTGAAGCGGATCACCACGTCGCTGACGCGACGCGCCATCCGCTTCCCGGATCGGAGGTAGAACGGCACATCCTGCCAGCGCCAGTTGTCGATGAAGAACTTCGAGGCGATGAACGTCTCCGTGGTGGAACTCGGCGGAACCCCCTCCTCGTCGAGGTAGGCCGGCACCCTGGCTTTGTCCATCGTCCCCGCGCCGTAGCGCCCTCGGACGAGGGCCTCCTGCCAGCGGTCGACCGGGAAGGGGCGCACCGCCCGCAGCACCTTGACGGTCTCATCGCGGACGCGGTCCGCCTCGAACGTCGCCGGCGGCTCCATCGCGACGAGGCACAGCAATTGGAGCAAGTGATTCTGGAACATATCGCGCAAACAGCCGGAGTGGTCGTAGTAGCCGGCGCGGTGCTCGACCCCGAGCGTCTCGGCCACGGTGATCTGCACGTGATCGATGTAGCGCCGGTTCCACAACGGCTCGAAGATCGCGTTGGCGTAGCGCAGGATGAGGACGTTCTGGACCGTCTCCTTGCCCAGGTAGTGGTCGATCCGGTACGTCTGATCCTCGTGCAGGACCTGCCGGATGGTCTCCATCAACCCCTGGGCGCTCTCGAGGTCCCGCCCAATCGGCTTCTCGATGATGACCCGTCCCCATGGCGCACTCGTGCCGGAGCGCTGCGTGAGGCCGGCCGCGGCGAGTTGCTTGATGACCTCGCCGTAGAACGTCGGGGGGATGGCGAGGTAGAAGATCCGGTTGCCGCCGGTGCGGTACTGCTGCTCCAACTCGCTCAGCCGGCGGGCGAGCGCTTGGTACTTCGCCGGATCGTCGAAGTCAGCCGGCAGGAAGTGGCAGGCCTTGGTGAACGCCTCAGCCGTCTGGGCATCGAGCGCGTCCTTGCCCGCCCGCTTCATCGTCGCGGCCACCGTCTCTTGAAACGCCGCGTCATCCGCCGGACCTCGTCCCGTCCCGAGCAGGAAGAAACGCTGCGGCACGAGGTGCTGGTGCTTCAGGTCAAAGAGAGCAGGAATGAGCTTGCGGTGGGCGAGATCGCCCGAGGCCCCGAAGAGAATCACGCTGCACGGCTCGGCGGCCTGGTAGACGCAGAACTCCTTGTTGAACGGCTCGGTCTCTGGGCTGACCTGCAACATGATATCCTCTGGTCAGACACCACAGCCATCTGTGGTGCGGATCACGTCGATTTGACCGCGTGGCCGCCGAACTCGTTGCGCAGCGCGGCGATCACCTTGTCGCCGAAATCGTCGTCTTCGCGGGAGCGGAACCGGGCAAACAGCGAGGCGGTGATGACCGGCATGGGCACGCCCAACGCGACCGCTTCGTTGATCGTCCAGCGCCCCTCGCCGGAATCCTCAACATACCCTTTGATCCCGTTCAAGTTCGCGTTCTTCTGGAACGCGCGCTCGGCGAGCTCCAACAGCCAGGAGCGCACGACGCTGCCCTGGTTCCAGAGGTGGGAGATCTTCGGCAGGTCCAGGTTGAAGGGCACCTTCTTCATCAGGGCAAACCCCTCGGCGTACGCCTGGAGCATCCCGTATTCGATCCCATTGTGGACCATCTTCACGAAATGGCCGGCCCCGCTGGGCCCGACGTGGAGGTAGCCGTCCTTCGGGGCGAGTGTCTTGAGCGCCGGCTCCAGGTACTTGAGCGCGGCCGCCTCGCCGCCCACCATCAGGCAGTAGCCGACCTCGAGCCCCCAGATGCCTCCGCTCGTCCCGGCATCCACGAAGTGCACGCCCTTCGGCTTGAGGGTGTCGGCGCGGCGCATCGAATCCTTGTAGAGCGAGTTGCCCCCGTCGATGATGATATCTCCGGCGGAAAGGACGGCCGCGATGTCGTTGACCGTCTGCTCGGTCGGTGATCCGGAGGGCACCATGATCCAGACCGCGCGCGGCGGCTTCAGCGCGCTCGCGAGATCCTTCAGCGTCTTCGCCCCAACCGCTCCCTCGGAGACCATCATCTCCACCTGCTTCGGGTCGCGGTCAGAGACGACGATCCGGTGCCCGCCTCTGAGCAGTCGCCGCACCATGTTGGCGCCCATCCGACCCAATCCGACCATCGCCAGTTCCATCACGCGACTCCTCTCAGCGAGCTCTCCACGGCCTTCAACAGGTGCTGCAACCCGACTTGGACATCTCGTCCGAGGTGAATCCGGATGACCCGGCGTCCCTTCCCCTGCAAGGAGCGCAAATCACCCAAGGCCTGCGCCTGCTTCAGGAGCCCAAAGGTGTACGGCGCTCCGGGGATCGGGACATCTTGCGGATCGTCGACGGTGAGTTGGAGGAACACCCCGCTGTTAGGCCCACCCTTATGCAGTTGGCCCGTCGAGTGGAGGAACCGCGGCCCGTAGCCCAGCGTGGTGGCGACACGCCGCGCATCGCGGATCTTCACCCGGATCGCCTGCAGCAGGTCGTGGGACTCCGCGGTCCGCGGCACGTAGGCCATCAACGCGGCGTAATCCCCGGTCTTCGCCGTGCTGAAAAACTTCGCCAGGAGCTCGGCGAGCGTGCGCGCATGGTTCAGGCTCGCATCGCCGAAGACCGCGAGCGTCCCTTCGGTGAGGAGCGGCGGCTCCTTCGGCAACGCCCCGGTCTTCGTGAAGGTGTCGAGAAGTGCTTTCGTATTATCCTTGCTCTCCTGGACGTTGGGCTCATCAAAGGGATCGATGCCCAAGAGCGCCCCAGCCACCGCGGTGGCGTACTCCCAGCGAAAGCACTCGGCTCCCAGATCGAGCGGATCCTGCAACGTCAAGCGGACCACAGGGTGGCCCGCGGTTTCGAGTTGGGCGAGTCGGCGTTCCATCGCCTGATCGGGGGAGTTCGCAAACTGCACCGCGACGAAGACGCGGTCGTTGCCGTAGACGCCGGGTTCTCCCAACGGCTCGCTCTCCACCGGGATGACCCCGGTCCCTTCCTTCCCGGTGCTCTCGGCGATGAGCTGCTCCACCCAGTACCCAAAGGTCGCAAACGGGGTCGCGAGCGCGAACGTCAGCTTGTTTCTCCCGGCCCGAGCCAGCTCGGCGATGATCACCCCGAGCCACACCCCGGGGTTGTCGCGGCACACGGTGGTCGTCTCACACGCATCCGCCATCCGCTTCGCGCGATCCAAGAGCGTGACCAGATCCACGCCCAACAGCGCGGCTGGCACCACCCCAAAGTACGACAGCGCCGAGTAGCGCCCGCCGATATCCCCGGGGTTGAGGAAGGTGCGACGGAACGACCGCTCCTTGGCGAGCGTCTCGAGCGGTGTCCCAGGATCGGTGATCGCGATGCACTGGGGACCCACCGGTTTGCGCGTCACCGCCTGGAGCTGCTGGGCGAAGCGCTCGAACAGCGAGCGCGTCTCGAGGGTCGTGCCCGCCTTGGTGGAGACGATGAAGAGCGTTTTCGCAAGATCGTGGCGCGTCTGCGCGTTGAGGATGGTGGTCGGATCGGTCGTGTCGAGCACGCTCACATCCAGGTAGCCGGGCTTGACCCCGCACGTGACCCGGCACACCTCCGGGAACAGGCTGCTTCCACCCATTCCCATGAGGATCGCGTGGGTGAATCCGGCCTGGCGAACTTCGTTGGCGAACTGGGTGAGGGCGCCGATCTCCCCCCGCATCCGGTCCACCACCCGCACCCACCCGAGCCGATTCTGGATCACCTTCTGGTGCACCGCATCCGACTTCCACACGGTCGCATCCTGCTTGATCAATCGTTGGATGAACGACTCCTTGTCCAACTGTGTGAGCTTCTGCTCAATTCGCGCCGCGTCCTGCCCGAGAGCTGCGGTGTAGCGTGCCGCCGTCGTTGCGCCTGAAGCGGCTGCCATCAGGGCCGCCGCGGAATGCCGGACACGCTGGTGTTCGGCTCCGCCCAAACGCGCCCGCTTGGCCTCGACCTCATCGAAGAGCTGTTGGAACGAGTCGGCGAAGAGTTTCACCCCCGCGTCCTCAAGCTCCTGGGCCACCCGTGGGACGTCGATCCCGGCTGCGGCCAGCGCCCGGAAAACCGCCTCCGCTTCCGTCACCCCCTGCGCGACCGTCGCAGCAACCTTCCCGTGGTCCATCAGCGCGCTCAGCGTCGCATCCGGCATCGTGTTGACCGTGTGCGGGCCGATCAGCTCTTCCACGTACAAGACATCTCGGTACTTCGGGTTCTTGACCCCGGTGGACGCCCAGAGGACCCGTTGGACCTGCGCGCCCTTCGTCTTCAGCGCCGAAAACCTGGCATCGCCAAAGCGGGCCTGCAGAAGCCGGTACGCCAACTTCGCATTGGCGACGGCCGCCTTGCCCAACAGCGACTCGAGCTGCGCGCGTTCCTGAGGCGTCTTGGCCTCTTTGAGCTTGGCCTCCAGCAGTTTGTCGATCGCGGTGTCGACGCGGCTGACGAAGAAACTGGCCACCGATGCGACCTGGTTGATCGGCTGCCCGGCGCGGAGGCGCTGCTCCAACCCCATCAGGTACGCCTCGATGACTTCCGCGTAGCGCTCCACGGCGAAGAGGAGCGTCACATTGATGTTGACCCCTTCGGTAATCATCTGCTGGATCGCAGGCAGCCCCTCGCGAGTACCCGGGATCTTCACCATGATGTTCGGCCGGTTGACGAGCTTCCACAACCGGCGGGCTTCGCTGATCGTGCCTTGGGTGTTGCGGGCCAGGCTCGGAGCGACCTCGATGCTCACATAGCCATCTTCTCCTTTGGAGGCGTCATAGAGCGGGCGGAGGCAGTCGGCCGCGGCTTGGATGTCCTCGATGATGAACGTATCCACGATCTCCGGCGTGGCCTTTCCCTGCTTGACGAGCCGCTGCATCGCCTCATCGTACTCGGCCCCGGCGGAAATCGCCTTCTCAAAAATCGTCGGGTTGGAGGTCACCCCCCGCAATCCTTCCTCTCGAATGAGCCGGGTGAGCTCCCCGCTCCTGACCAGATGTCGACTGAGGTTGTCCAACCACACGCTCTGCCCCAACTTGTGCAACTCGATGAGTGGTTTCATCACGAGACCCTCCTGGATTGCTCGACGAGCGCCCGGGCGCGCGAGACGACGTTGTCCACCGTAAACCCAAACTCCTTCAGCAACGCCGGGGCCGGAGCCGAGGCCCCGAACCGCGCCATGCCGATGACGTCCCCCTTCAGTCCCACATACCGATGCCAGCCAAACGGGCTTGCGGCTTCAATCGCGAGCCGCGCGGTCACCGATGGCGGGAACACCGCATCTTTGTATGACTGCGGCTGCTGCTCGAACAACTCCCACGACGGCAGGCTCACGACACGGACCTGGAGCCCCTGCGCAGTCAGCTGCTTGGAGGCTTCCACCGCGAGCGAGACCTCCGAGCCTGTCGCCATGAGGATGACATTCGGTTTGCCGCCCTTGGCCTCCATTAAGATGTAGGCGCCCTTGGCCACTCCGGGGACGTTGCCGTTGCCCGGCGTGTTCAGGAGGGGCAGCTTCTGCCGGCTCAAGATGAGCAGGACCGGGCCGGTGCGATGCGTCACCGCGATCTTCCACGCTTCCACCGTCTCGAGCGAATCGGCCGGGCGCAGCACCAGGACGTTGGGCATCGCGCGCAATGATGCCAAGTGTTCAATCGGTTGGTGGGTCGGGCCGTCTTCGCCGAGGCCGATCGAGTCGTGGGTGAGGACGTGGATGACCTGGATCCTCATCAACGCCGCCAACCGGATGGACGGCCGCAGGTAGTCCGAAAAGACGAAGAAGGTCGCCCCGAACGGGAGGAGCCCGCCGTGGAGCGCGATCCCATTGACGATCGCCCCCATCGCGTGCTCGCGCACGCCGAAGTGGAGGTTGCGTCCGCCGTACGAGCCGGCTTGGAAATCGCCCAGACCCTTTAAATAGGTATTCGTGGAGGGCGACAGATCCGCCGAACCGCCCATGAGCCACGGGATCGTCTTCGCCAGGGCGGTGAGCGCCATGCCGGAGGCCTGGCGCGAGGCCAGCGCCCCGTCCCCATCCGCAAAGGTGGGCAGCCCTCGATCCCATCCCGCCGGCAGCTCGCCCTTCAGGGCCTGGGTCCACGTCTTGGCCAACTCCGGGTGCTCCTTCGCGTAGGCGTCAAACATCTTCTGCCAGTCGCGCTCCAGGGATTGGCCGCGCTGTGCGACCTGCTTGAACACCGCGCGCGACTCCTCCGGGATGTAGAAGGTCGGCTCGACCGGCCAGCCGAGGTTCTCCTTGGTCGCCTTGACCTCCTCGCCACCCAGGGGGCTGCCGTGGGCTTCGTGCGTGTCGTGCTTGTGCGGGCTGCCGAATCCGATGTGGGTGCGTGCGATGATGAGCGAGGGGTGGTACGGGTCGGCCTGCGCGGCCCGAATCGCTTCCTCAATCCCAGGGAGATCGTTGCCATCCACGTGCTGGATGTGCCAGCCGTACGATTTGAAGCGCAGGTGCACATCCTCGCTGAACGCCACGCCGGCCTGGCCCTCGAGCGTGATGCGGTTGTCCAGGTAGACGCAGATGAGCTTCGAGAGGCGCAGGTGCCCGGCGAACGAGGCCGCCTCGGAAGCGACCCCTTCCATCAAATCTCCGTCGCTGACCACGACGTACGTGAAGTGGTCCACCACCGTGTAGCCGGGTCGATTGAACGTCGCCGCCAGGTGCGCCTCGGCCATCGCGAAGCCGACCGCGCTGCTGAATCCCTGGCCCAGTGGCCCGGTCGACATCTCCACACCTGGGGTTTCTCCATACTCAGGATGACCCGGGGTCTTGCTCCCCCACTGGCGAAACCGCTTGAGCTCTTCGAGGGGAAGATCGTAGCCGGTCAGATGCAGCAGGGAGTAGAGCAACATCGAGCCGTGTCCGGCCGAGAGGATGAACCGATCGCGGTTGGGCCAGAGGGGATTCTTGGGGTTGTGGCGCAGACACTTCGTCCAGAGCGCGTAGGCGAGGGGAGCCGCCTCCATGGGCAGGCCGGGATGGCCGCTGTTCGCCTTCTCGACCCCATCGACCGCGAGCATCCGGATCGTGTTGATGCACAGCTGGTCGAGCGTGTTGGTCTTGAGCGTGTTGATGGTCAACGCCTCTGCCGGCACGACGGAGGCTTTTGGATCAGCGAGCTGCGGCGTCTGTGGTGTCATGCGTCCTCTGAAGCGGCTGCCATCAGGGCAGCCGCGGCCGGAACCCCTTGGTTCCGGCACTCCGCGCCGACCCCGATGGTCGGCGCTTCGGAATGCCGAGTGCGGCGGGCGCTCGGCCTCAAGCAGCACACAAAATTGCTCAACATAGCTTAAACCATACCTGTTTCACGAATTCGTTGTCAAGGGAGTCCAAAAAAAATCATGGGGAGAAGCTGCGCCGCTCCAAGACCTGCTCCACCACCTGCTGCACCGTAGGCCACACAGCCTCGGCCACGGCCGCACTGCCCTGATCCGTCACATGGCAGTCATCGTAGAAGTCGTCCAGCGTCTTCGGGATGAGGCGATCGAGCGGAACGTAGGACGCCCCGAGCCGTGCGGCGTGCTGCCGCTGCACCTCGTTGTACCGATCCATCTCGCGTGCTAGCCACCGTGGGCTGGGCCGCACCCGTCCCTGGGGGGTGTTGACGAAGAACCAGAGCGCCTTGCGCTCCGCTTCCGACAGGGCGGCTTTCCACAGGACCGGCTGGGCGAGGACGATCACGTCGCTCCCCTGGCGCTTCAGGCAGCCGATGAGCCGCTTGATCCCGTCCGAGAACTCGACGATCGGGTCCGGATCTCTAACCGGCGCCTCGTCAGCGGGGTACTGGACGTAGCTCGCGCGCAGCGCAGGCAGGGACTCCGAGCTCCACTCCACACTGCTCCCTTCCTGCAACGACCTGCGCACCTTGATCACTCGCTCGAACTGCCGGAACCTCCGATAGAGCTGGGAGTAGCGCCGCAGCGTGCGCTTCCAGCCGGCGGTCGTGGCGGTGCGGGACGGGTCAGGGTAGCGGTAGTCCGAGCCCCCGTGCCAGGCCAAATCGTTCACCCCCCAGAGGGTGATGACGATGTCCGGCTCGTAGGGGGGCAGCGTCAGTTCGCAGTGCCGCACCCCGTCGAACACCGTCAGCCCCCCGCTGCCCAGTGCCGCGACTTCAATGCGGACGCCGCGGTGCTGAAACCTCTCCTGGAGCTTCCGCTCCACGATCGCCGACCACAGGTCCTCGGTCGACTGCGTGGGCTGCTGGGTCGTGGACGCCCCCAGGCAGATGATGCGGATGGTCCGCGGCGGCTTGCGGATGGTCCGCATGGAGCGCGACCGGAACCCGAACGCGTCTTCTGCAAAGACGATATGCGGCTTCAGCCCCGGCAGCGTCTGGCTGAGCGGCTTCGTCACGGCGCGTTGCAGCGAAAACGGCAGGGGGCAGAGGGTCCACAGGAGCCCCTCGAGGACGGCCACGTTCACGAGGAGGACCGCGATCGCCCGCCACCACCGCATCGAGGCCGTCACGGGACCCGAGGCCCGTTCAATCCTACAGCCGTGCCGGCATCGCGTCGTTACGAGGAAGGGGGAGCCAGGAGTTTCCGGATGGTGCCGAGTAAGATCCGAGACGATGCAGGCATCACATCCCCTAGTGGGCGCTCGTGCCCCATGTCTTTTTCAAAAACCCCGCGCGGCCTGAACCGACGCGGTAGAGGTTGTAGCGCAGCGCATGTTTCTTGTAGTAGTCCTGGTGGTACTCTTCGGCAGGATAGAAGGTCAACACCGGCACGATCTGTGTCACGATGGGGGAGGTAAACTTGCCGGAGCGCGCGAGGGCATCTTTCGACGCCTCGGCCAGCCGCTGCTGCTCCTCGTCGTGATAGAAGATGGCGGTTCGGTACTGGCTGCCGTGGTCCGCAAACTGCTGGTTCGGCGTGGTCGGATCGATGTTCATCCAGAAGAGGTCGAGGAGCCGCTCGTAGCTCACCTTGGAGCTGTCGTAGCGGACCTCGATCGATTCGGCGTGCCCGGTCTTCCCGGACGAGACCTGTTCGTACGTGGGCTGCGGCATCGTCCCGCCCGTGTAGCCGACCGTGACGGAGACGACCCCGTCCAGTTTCTCGAAGGGGGGTTCCATGCACCAGAAGCATCCGCCCGCGAACGTCGCCGTCTCGAGGCGCCCGGTCTTGCCCCGCTCACTCATCGCCATCCCGCTCTGGGTAGAGCCGAGCCCCACCGCGGCCATGATGATCCCATCCCTTAGCAACTTCGTCACCTGACGATAGGTCATGGTGCAGTGGCCGACCAATCATGCGCTCGGCTCGCTACTATTCTAGCAGAACGGGCGTCCCGGTGTCTTGACCCCTCCGGGTAGCTGAAATGGACACGGCGGCCAGGACGTGATACCATGCTCCGGTAGTTTTCAGCTTTGACATGGGTCAACACGCCGTGGAGCTGCGAGCTGCTCCGCGGTTTCTTTGTATCTAATACAAACGCACTTACTGTTGAGACTCTGGTGCGTTTGTATTATTACGTAACTCGCCGATTAACCATATGATACAAACGCATTATCCCTCGGAATTTCACGTCAGATAATGCGTTTGTATTAGCACCATCTCGCTGCCAGTTGGGAAGGAGTCATCCGGCCATGGCCAAGGAGGAGGCAATCGGTGTGGAGGGTCTCGTGGTGGAGCGGTTGCCCAACTCGCGGTTCCGGGTCGAGTTGAAGGGCGGACATCGCGTGCTGGCGTATGTGGCCGGGAAGATTCAGTGGCAGGCGCGGCGCATCTTGGAAGGGGATCGGGTCGGCGTGGCCTTGTCCCCCTACGATCTGAGCCAGGGAAGAATTGTGTACATGGTGAAAACGGAAGACAAGAGAACGGAAAGGAGGTGACACGATGGCACGAGGAACCGTGAAGTGGTTCAGCGATCAGAAGGGGTACGGTTTCATCACCCCGGAGGACGGCTCTAAGGACGTGTTCGTCCACCACTCGTCGATTCAGGGCGAGGGCTTCAAGTCGCTTCAAGAAGGCCAGACGGTGGAGTTCGAGGTGACCAGTGGCCCGAAAGGCCCACAGGCCAGTAACGTCACGAAGGCGTAAGGCGCGCAGGCGTTGCGTCGGCCAGGGCTGAATCTTCAGCGCAGCGTTGAAGGGCCACGGAACGGTTCCTCGCGGGTCGGGCTCTCTGGCGAGCACGTGTGAGGCGGAGCCACTCTGAGCCGATCAGAGACACGTTGATCAGAAGTGCTGTGCACCCAATCGCCAGCAGCGTCTGGTATTCCTTCGACAACTCGGCTCCTTGCCAGCGCGATGAGGACGCATGCTCCCACGGGCGCAGCCGAGGCCACCAGCGTGGGACGGCCCGGCAGTAGGCTGCGTAGGCGTCGCCGAAGCGGCGACGCAAAAACTCCTCTTCCGCGCTGATGAGCGGGCCGTAGACCGCCCTCCAGTAGGCGAGACAACCGAGGCCAACCCACCAGGATCCCGTCAGCACGCTCAATCCCAACGTGAGCAGAAACCCGCCCAGATAGAGCGGGTTGCGCGTGTGGCGATACGGCCCACCGGTCACCAGGCGGGCCGCGTGAATATCGGACGAACGGCTCTTTCGGCCGATGTGGCCCACACCCCAGATGCGCAGGCCTTCCCCCCCGACCACCAGCAGCCACCCGGCGAGATCGAGCAACGTCCGAGGCAGGCTACCGGCGGGAAGTGGATGCCCACGCCACACGATCGTCCAGAGCCCCAGCGCAACGAACGGCAGCGGCAGAAATTTGCGCTGTCGGAAGAGCCAGGATGCCATGGGCTGTTGAGGTGCGGGGCGAGCCATCGATGGCGTTTCGTCACTCATCACGTGATGATAGCATGGGGTGCGGTTCTTCGCTAGTGCCCCGCTTCCCGCTTGGCGCGCAGGCGCAGCTTCGCATCCGTAATCCGTTTTCGGATGCGCAGCGACTTTGGGGTCACCTCCAGCAGTTCATCGGGCCCGAGGTATTCAATGGCGTACTCCAGGGTGAGCGCTCGCGGCGGCACGAGCGAAATCGTCGTTTCAGCAGTTGAGGCCCGAACGTTCGTCAATTTCTTCTGCCGGCAGATGTTGACTTCGACGTCCACAGCCCGGGCGGCCTGCCCCACCACCATCCCCTCGTAGACCGGCACCCCGGGCCCGATGAACAGCTCTCCCCGCTCCTGGGCGGTCGTGATCGCGTAGGCGTTGCTGAGGCCGTCCTCCGTCGCGACCAGCGACCCGTGCGGTTCGGACGGCGGCAGGTCCGCCACGATCGGCTCGTAGGCATCGAAGACGTGGTGCGCGATCACGGTCCCCCGGGTTCGCTTCAGGAGAACGTTCTTGAGTCCCAGGAGCCCGCGCGTCGTGATGAGATGCTCGAAATGGACCTCGCCGGTGGGGGCCTGCGCCATGTCCTGCAGCTCGGCCCGGCGGCGGCCCAGCTCTTCGATGATCGCGCCCTGGTACTCGCCCGGCACGTCGATCGAGAGCATCTCGTAGGGCTCGCACCGCTGCCCCTCGATCTCCTTGTAGACGACTTCCGGCTTCGAGACTTCCAGCTCATAGCCCTCGCGGCGCATCGTCTCGATGAGGATGGCCAAGTGCAGCTCCCCCCGTCCGGAGACCAAGAAGGTGTCGGGGCTCTCGGTCTCGGCGACGCGTAGCGCCACGTTGGTCTCCAGCTCCTGCTGCAGCCGCTCCCGCAGCATGCGCGACGTCACGTACTTGCCCTCGCGGCCCGCGAAGGGGCTCTTGTTCACGGAGAAGGTCATCTGCAGCGTCGGCTCGTCGATGACCATCGCGGGCAGGGCCGCGGGGCGTTCGGGATCGGTGAGGGTATCCCCGATGCCGATGTCGGCAAATCCGGCGACGGCGATGATCTCGCCGGCATCGGCGGACTCGATCTCCACCCGCTCGAGCCCCTGGTAGGCGAGCAGTGCGGAGGCGGTGCCGGTGGTCTCTCCGCCAGCGGCCGCCAGGCGCATCACCAGCTGTCCGCGCCGAATCGAACCGGCGTGGACCTTGCCGATGCCCATCTTCCCCTTGAAGGAATCGTAGGCCAGCGCGAGGACGAGCAGCTGCAACGGCGCCTCCGAGACCACCGTCGGGGCCGGAATCTTGGCGACGATCGTGTCAAAGAGCGGGGCGAGGTCTGTCCCTGGCCGGCTCAGGTCCAGGGTCGCCGTGGCCTGGGTCGCCGAGGTGTACACGATGGGGAAGTCGAGCTGCACGGAGGAGGCGTGGAGCTCCACGAAGAGGTCGAAGGTGCGGTTCACCACCTCGTCGACCTGCGAGTCGGGCCGGTCGATCTTGTTGATGACGACGATCGCCGGCAGCCCCAGGTTGATCGCCTTGCGCAGGACGAATTTGGTCTGCGGCATCGGACCGTCCGTGGCATCCACCAGCAGCAGCGCGCCGTCGACCATCCGCAAGGTCCGCTCCACCTCGCCGCCGAAATCGGCGTGGCCGGGGGTATCCACCAGGTTGATCTTGACCCCGGCGTAGGAGAGGCTGGCGTTCTTCGCCCGGATCGTGATCCCCTTCTCCCGCTCGAGGTCCATCGAATCCATGATGAGCCCGCCCTGCGGAATGGCCTGGCGGACCGCCTTGGTATAGCGCAGCATCGCGTCGACCAGCGTGGTCTTGCCGTGGTCGACGTGCGCGATGATCGCAATGTTGCGCAGAGACGTCTGCGTCATGAGCCGTATCCTTCGTGCCTGAATAGAAGAGAGGCGGTTCGATGCGAACCGCCTCTCTTGCCGGTCTGCAAACGGTGAGATGATGTGCCGCGACTTAGCGGCCGCTACCCTTGCGCTTCGAGAAGCACTCCTTGCAATAGACGGGACGGTCTCCGCTAGGCTTGAAGGGAACTTCACATTCCTTCTGACAGTCTGCGCAGGTCGCCTTGTGCATCTCCCGGGGTCGATCGCCATAGCCACCGCCCCCTCCGCCGAACCCACCACCACCTCGCTGAAACATCCCTGGCCCTCCCCCTTCGTTCACCCCACTCTGAACAGCCCAACCCGCATGGTGCCTCACAGGTGCATGATACTACACTTCTCCTGCAAGTTCCAATACACGCCAGGAGACCCAGTCTAACGGGACCTCGCCGAAATACGTCCGAGCACTGGTGAGGATGCGGCGAGGGTTGCCTAACGCATCCAAGGGAATGCGCACGGTGACCTGCCTGGGTTTGCGAGTCACCTGGATGCCCGAGTGAGCGAGGACCTGATCTTGATCCAGCACGGTGTCGCTTGCCGCGCCCGCCTTGAGGTGCAGTTTGGGCATCTGGCCGAAGGCGCGGTCCGGCCGCCAGCCAAACACGAAGACCGACAGCTCCGTCGCCTCAGCGAGGGGGCGAGAGTACGTGATGGACAGCACCAGAGTCCCGTGCTCCAGCCAGACGCGCCGTTCCTCCAGTCCGACAAATCGTGCTTGCTCCTCGCCGGTGAGTTCTTCGTGGCTGTCCGGACCCGGCCCACCTGCTGAGGCGATCTCAACAGCGGGCGGAGCGCTGGCCTGGAGCGTGATGACTGGAAAATCCCCAAACAGCTCATTCGGCCGCACGAAGGACAGCAGATATTCCGCGCTGTAGCCGTACTGCGTCTTGTGCGCCTGAATGGCGACGCGTTTCTGCTCAACGGCGTGTGGGCTGAGGCGGTACTCCTGCCACGCCACCGTCTGGGCGAAGGGTCCGGGTGGTGTGAGATCGTCCGTCAGACGCACACCGCGAGCGCGTGGCCAGTGCCGGAGGTGGATCAGGTACGGATAGACCTCCGGGTGCATCTCGGCAGCCAGATCCCAGAGGGCGATGCGGGTGAACACGTACAGGGCGGCGTGATCCGGCATGTGGTCGCCCGGATGAGAGACGAAGACCTTGGTGGGGTGAAACTCGCGCAGCACCTCTGTGAGATCGCGCAAGACCTCTTCGCCTTTGTAGGCCGCGTCGGGACGTCGGGCGTTGGCATAGGGAACGGCCGTGACATGGGTGAGCATGCTCCGAAACGCGGGTGCCTCGCCCCAATGAGTCGTCCAGATGGGCAGCGTCCCAAAATCCGGATAGCCCAGAAACGTCACCTGATCGGGCGACAGCCCCAACGCCCGGGCGGCAGCCAACGCCTCGTCGTGGCGAACCAACCCCATCCGCTGCGTGGCCTTGGGCATGAGGACGGGGTGCTTCCGATACACCAAGAACGACCACTGGTTGTTGTCTCCATACGTCAAGAACACGACTCGCACGGGCACTCCCTGGGCGACCGCCTGCTGGATGATGCCACCGCAACCCAGGACTTCATCGTCTGGGTGGGGCGCCAAGACAAGGATCCGATCTTGGGCCGTCAAGATGATCTGCGGCCGCGTCGTCTGCGCCACCACGGCACGGCGCTGACATCCCTGAAGTCCGAGCGAGCCGACGCCAAGCAAGAGCATGGCCCACAATCGGAGCCATCGGGTCGCCCGGATTCCCATTCACCGCAACCAGAAGAACACGGCCACCAGGACACCCAAGGACACGAGATTGGCCAGGGCCACCCAGAGCCAGAACCACCGACGAGACCGCAGGCGTCGCCAGAGATAGACCAATCCCGTCCATGTCGCCAGCCGATTGGCCAACCACAGGGAGAATTTCAGACGCGTGCCGACCCACAACCACGCTGGCCACACCATCGTCACGGATGCGCTCGATTCGCTGAGCCATTCAAGACCAATGTTTGGGTCGCGACGTCATACGTCCAGAGATTCGCGAACCGTCCCCAGTTCATCAGGATGCGAAGCAGCCGCCTGGGATCCTCCTGAGGGCACTGAATGGCGAGCTCTTCCAGCAGCACATCCTGCGCGAGTCGGTTCTCCTCACCGTGCCGCAACATTTCCAGGACACGCGTGACCAATGGCACGTGCGCCAACTGCTTCGCGAAGATCTGCTGGCGAAGTTTCCGCGTGACCGAGATGAACTGCCGCCCCAGGCTCGTGAGCATCAGCCGATCGCGCGGGCTCTCGAGCAGCCCCAAGAGCTCCGCCGCCTTGACGGCGAGCAGGATGCGCGTGAAAGCCCTGCCCATCTCTGCGGTCAGCCGGAAGAACTCCACGTCCCCCCCGCGCTGCCCGACGGATTCGAGGAGTCCGATGATCTCCCGCACCCCAACCAGCGGGATCGAAATGATGGCGGGAGCCCCAACGGGTCCCTCAGGGACTGCCGCGGGAGCGATCACCGTCTCCTGCTCTGGGATATACAGGCCCGTGATGATATCGTGCAGACGATCGACGAACGCCTGGTAGGCCGGCGAGTGCGGTTCCCGCGGGTACGGCAGCGGGTTCTCCAGCACGGTCTTGATGCGACCGGGGTTGGTGGTCATGATGAGGATTCGGGTGGCCATGAAGGCCACTTCGTGGATATCATGGCTGACCATGAAGATGGATTGCGGATATTTATCTCGATCCCTCCACAGGTGGATCACCTCATTGCGCAACGTCTCCGCGGTCAGCGCATCCACTTGGCTGAATGGCTCATCCATGCAGAGCAGCTCGGGCTCCACCACGAGCGCTCGCGCGATCCCCACGCGCTGTTTCATCCCACCGGAGAGTTCGCGCGGATAGGCTTCCTCGAACCCATCGAGTCCGATCAGCGTGATGACGTCGGCCACTCGCTTGCGACGCTCAGCAGGGTCCATCCCGCGCGGGATGAGCGCCTGCTCAATGTTCTGCGCGACGGTGAGCCACGGGAAGAGCGCAAACTGCTGGAAGACGAGCGCGACGCGCGGATTGGGATCCTCCACCGGAACCCCGCGATACCTCACGTCCCCGTGACTGGGCTGGAGCAAACCCGCGGCAATGCGAATGAGCGTGGACTTCCCGCAGCCCGAGGGCCCCAAGATCGCCACGAGCTCGCCCTCTAACAGCGTCACGTTGATATCCGCGAGCACCGACAGTTCCCTGCCGGATGGAAGCCGAAAGGCGTGCTGGACGCTTGAGAGGTTCAGCAGTGGGATCGGCTGACCGGCGGTCATGTCAGAACTCCACACCACAGAGAGCACAGAAGTGGCACAGAAACACAGAGAAGGCTCTTTGGCACTTCTTCTACGGTTTTTCTCTGTGGCTCTGTGGCCGTTCTGTGGTTCTGTGGTGTCGTGAGGATCATCTCAGGACGCCACGCGATGTTCGGCAAGCTGGTAGAGCGGCCGCCACAGGAATCGGTTGATGAGCACCACCACGAGCGCCATGCTCAGGACCCCTGCCGTCAAGAGGTCGTAGTGGTTTTGGCTGGCGGCCAGCGAGATCAACGAACCGAGCCCCGGTGCGATGAACGTCTCGTGGGGTCCCAGCGAGACGTACTCGGCCACGATGCTGGCGTTCCACGCCCCTCCGGCGGCTGTCACCCATCCGGTCACGAGGTAGGGGAAGACCGCCGGCCACCACACCCTGAGCCATTGCTGGACACTCGTAAACCGAAAACTTCGCGCGACTTCCCGAAGTTCATTGGGCACCGCGGAGGCCCCGGCGATCACGTTGAACAGGATGTACCACTGGGTTCCCAAGAGCATGAGGACGACGGCGCCGACGTGCAACCCCCACCCCACCTGATGCAGGACGAAGAGCACCAGGGGATAGAGCATGGGGGCGGGGAATGACGCCGCCACCTGGACGAACGGTTGCCATCGCGTCCGCCGACGATCCGAGGAGCCAATCCAGATTCCCACGGGCACCGTCCAGAGGCTGCCGATGGCGATCGCGCCAAACACTCGCACGGACGTCCAGAGGGTTGCGCCGATCACGTGCCCCCACTCCTGCGGGGGCAGATGCGCCAGCATGCGCCACAGCAGCCAGAGGGCCCAGACGACCACCCCAGCGGTCACGCCGACACTCACCAGAGGGACCAATCGCCCGATGGGCGTGGGGGGCGCGTGCTGCAGGGGAGCCGCACGCCGCGGTGAGGCCCGAGGGAACGGACTCGAGGAGGATGCGAGCCACTCGCTGATGGGATGGGCCACCCGATCCATGGCCGACCGAATCAGCGATGAGCGGCTCAGCCAGCTCAACACCAGGGAGGTTTGGGCGTCTCCGGTCGCCGTCTCTTCCATGCGGAATTTCTGCGCCCAGACCAGCACCGGCCTCCAGATCGCGGTATCGACCACGATGATCATCAGGACCATGGCCGTCATCCCCGCGCAGATGGCCGGCACGCGATGTTGCGCGATGGCGACGCTGATGTAGGCGCCAAGCCCAGGCAGTTTGAAGTCGCGGGTCCCCAAGGTAAAGGCTTCACAGACCATCAGAAAGAACCACCCGCCCGCCATGGCCAGCATGCTGTTCCAGGCGAGCCCCACCGCGGTCGCCGGCAGCTCGACGCGGCGGAAGCGCTGCCACCAGTTGAACTGGTACAGCGCGCTGGCCTCCTGCAAGGCGGCTGGAACGCTGCGGAGCGATTGGTAGACGCTGAACGCCATGTTCCAGACCTGCCCCGTGAAAATCATGAGAATCGACGCAAGCTCCAAACCGGTATTGGTCCTGGGAAACAGCGCCATCAGGGCCAGCACGGCGCCGGGCAAAAATCCGAGCACCGGGATCGACTGCAGGACATCGAGCAGCGGGATCATCACGCGCTCAGCGGCTGGCCGGCGCGCCGCGAGGTAGCCATACGTGATGGCGAAGATCAGCGAGATGCCATAGGCGGTGACACCACGCAAGAGCGAGAGCACCGTATAGCCCGGCAACGCCCACAGGCTCAGCTCAATCTCCACGTGCGGCTGCAGCGGAGCCTGCCAATGCTTGGCGATGCGCAGCAGCCCGCACAGCAGCGCCACCAGGAAGGCGACGATGCCGACGTCGGCGAGCAATGACGGCGGGCGGCGAACCGTCGGTTTGACAAGCATGTGATGAGTGTATCACGTTCACACGCCAATCAAACAACAAAGCCGTGGCATGATGCCACGGCTTTGCGTCAAGATCGGTGGGACCGCCTCAACGATCTGGCGGCGTCCTGGCAAGAACGAGCCTTAGTAACCCTGGGTCTTTGGCTGCGCTGTGCCCGCCGCCGGCTTGGCAGCGGAGATGACCCGAATGGACTGCGCAAGATCTTTCCCGCCCGTTGTGGCGTAGCGGATTTTCACTGACTGTCCCTTCACGAGCGCGTCCAATGTGATCATCTGGCCGTCTTTCCACACCATCGTGCTCTTGGAGTCAAGCGCAAACGTCCAGACCTTTCCCGCGACACTGTTCACAGTCATGGTCGGTGTTGCCGACTGAAGATCCAGCATGGTGATGGAGCCCTCAACCATCGCTGATGGAACGGCTGTCGTCGAAGCCGATGGGGCGGGCGGTGTCGAAGCCGGTGGGGCAGGCGGTGTGGTGGTGGGCTGAGTCGATGAAGCGCTGGTCGGCGCTGCCTTGTGTTCCGCGGCTTGACCTGCTTGCTCGATCGCCCAAGCCGCTTCAACCATCCCCACGGCCATCAATCCCGAGACAACCAAACACGCGATGCGACGTTCCATGGTCTCCCCCTGGCATTCTCCAACCTAATGGCTGGCTTGTTGTGAGGTTGCTGAAGTGGTTGTGGTCGTTGTTGTAGGAGTTCCCTTCTGGCTCGTGACTTTCGGGCTCACCTGAGCCTTCCGGGCCCGCTGAAACAACGGCTTCTTCTCGGCTGCATGGCGGGTGGTTTTCGGGTGGTTCGGCCTTGAGCTAGCCGTTGCCGATGGCGTGGCCTTTGTCACGGGCGTGTCGGCTGCCATGGCCGCACCCGTCCCCATAAACACCATGCTGAGCATCACGGAGCCCAACAAGAAATGGCGCATTGGAATAATCACCTCCCTTCTGAGTGGATCGTGGTATCCCCACATTCACCGAACACTTCTCTCCTGGCTGGTCCGGTCCTTGACCCCCACGAGGATATCCAGCCTCTCCTGGTTCCCCTGTGCCAGCGCCTTTCGGATCAGCGCTCCTACGCCCATGGTAATGAATGGCGCTGGCCAATCCAGCTCCTCGACAAGACGCCGGAGCGTCGTCGGACCATGCTCATTGAGGTACGTCAAGACTTCCCCTTCAATGATGCCAAGCGTCGTCATCAGTTGCAGCTCGCCCATGGTGATCCTCCTGGTGTGGCGACTGCACGGTGCGATCCTGTGCGTTCACGAGTCGCCTCACGGCGTCCGATCGTCTGGCGCCATCGTACCTCCCTTCCCATCTCGTGGCTATCCTCCTTTGGTAGGGGCCATTTTCTGGAGCGTTTTGCTATACTCAGAGCAAGCCACACAGGCTCCCGATGGCACACTTCCGGCGATCACGCACATGGTTCCAAGGACCGTGGCGGGCTCCCGTCATCGGCATGGTCTTCGGGCTCATGTACGGGATGACCGAGCATACGCTGGACCTCGAAGCCATTCAAGCGCCCAGGGTGTTCGTGTCCCTCGATGACGTGGTGGTCTTCTGTCTGCCGGTCGTCCTTGGATGTTTGGCGGGCTTGGTGTTCAACTCGATGCGACGACAGGAGCGTTTGAACCGTGTCCTCTCAACGGAAAACACCAAGCTCCAGCGAGAGGTCTTCGCGCAACTGCTGAGCTCCCATATCCTGCACGAAATCCGCAACCCGTTGCATAATCTCAGCGCCGCAGTTGAACGGTGGCGTCAGCAGCTGACTCCAGAGCAGGCTACCCTCCTGCAACGCAACATGGACCGCCTGGAGGCCGCCACCAAGCAACTCACCCACTGGGATGTGCTCAGCGACGAGGTGGACGTCAAGAGAGCGGTGACGCTGCAAAGCTGGCTTGACGAGTTTGTGCAGGACAAAGTCCGACCACAACTCCACGCGGATCAGATTCATCTCGATCAGCACGTGGTCGAGGCCGATGTCCGGATGCACCCGCTGCTCCTGGAGCAGTGTTTCGTCACCCTGTTTGACAATGCGCTGGACGCGGCGAAGAACGGACCCGTCCCCCGGATTATTCGATTGTCGGCACAGGTCAGCCTGGACTCACCGGGCATGATCGAGGTGCGGATGAGTAACACCGGCCCCTGGTATCCTGAAGAGGTCCTCGCGAAGCAAGGCGCGGAGCCGGTCGAAAGTCAACGCGGGATGGGGCTCGGGTTGGTATTTGTCCGACGGACCTTGGAGCAGGTGGGGGGCTCCCTGACTCTGACGAACGACCAGGGCCAGGCGACCGCTATCCTGCGGATTCCGGGTCAGCGCACATGAAGCTCGCCTACATCGAAGATGATGCGGACGCTCGGACGCTTTTCATCGAGCAACTGACTGAGGAGGGATTCGTGTGTGAGGGCTTTGGCGGTGCGGAGGAGTTTCTGCGGGTGGCCGCGCCTGGCGGCTACGACCTGCTGATCATTGACATCCGACTCCCGAAGATGGACGGCGTCAAACTGTTGCGGCGACTCCGGGAGAAAGGCATCTTGCCGCCCGCCATCCTGATCACCGCGTTCAACAGCCTCGACTATGCTCGGGAGGCGCTCAACAGCAACGCGAACTACCTGCTCGAAAAGCCGTTTTCCTTCGCCACGCTCACACGCGTGATTGCCAGGGTCTTGAAGGCCCCTCGTTCCCTCCAGGATCGCGTCGATCGTGGGCTCGGGACATTAGCCTTGACCAAACGAGAAGCCGAAATCGCTCGACTCCTCCTGAAGGGGTTGAGCAACAAGGAGATCGCGGACATCGCGACGATTTCAGAACCCACGGTCAAGCAATACGTGACGCAAATTTTCGACAAGGCCCGGGTCAGAAGTCGCGGAGAGTTCTTCTCCTGGATTTTTCCCGTCTGAACCGCCGGACTAGACTGACCGATCAAAAATCCAACTCAGCGGAGCCCTCGGCTGCCGCGCAGGCCGCGCGTCGACTCGTTCGGCAAAACGTTGATAGTGCGCCGCCAAACCGCAGAGATAGTCCTGGGCCTGCGTCGCGGCACCGGATACGCCGGACATCCACGGGACCTGCCAATACGTCACCAGATGCTCGATGATGTCCGCGTAATCGCGGGCGGTGTACACGCCGATGCGCTGCGCCACCACGGAGAATCGGCTGAACAGATCGCGCTCGATGCCGTCGGACATCAGCCGGGCGGGCATCGTCACTTTGGTTTTCATCATTTCCGCAAAGGCCACCAGCGCCCCGCGCGGGTCGAGCTCAAACAGTTTTTTGACAAAGCTTTTATAGGCCTCCTCATGTCGAGCCTCATCCCCCGCCACCAGATTGCACATCTTGCCGAGCAGGACGTCGCCGCCCTGGTTGGCCGCCTGGGCCACATTGCCATGCGAGATTCGTGTGGCCCGCTCTTGAAAGGCGGGGTAGATCAGGCCTTTGTACGGATCGTTGGCCGTCTTGGGGTCGAAGCCGTTGCGAATCAGATGCTGCGTCGTGAGTTCCACGGCGCGCATGTTCACGCGACCTGAGAGGTACAAGTATCGGCTGAGCAGTTCGCCGTGGCGGTTTTCCTCCGCTGTCCAGCCTCGCGTCCACCGGGCCCAGGGGTGATCGCTCGCACCGGTCTCATCCGCCAGCCCCGGATGCCGGTTGGTCATGGTCTGGTAGGACGGCAACGCTTCCTCGGTGATGGTGTCCCCGACGAGGACGACGAGCAGCTCATCCGAGAGTCCGGCAGCCCCCTCACGAAGCCGCTGGACCGATTCGCGCCAGGTGTCGGCCGTCAGGTCGGGCAGGATGTCACTCGGCTGCCAACTCTCGTTGATCGGATTGAGCCATGTCAGCTGCTCTTCGACGAAGCTCGCCATCGCCTGAAGGACCTCTCGATGCGTCTCCATGGCTCAAGCACTAGAGCGCGATCGCCAGGCCCACGGCGAACAGGGCCACCACCCCGCCGACCGAGTAGGCCATGCTGCCGAAGGCCCTCGCCAGATGCAGCAGGTCATAGTTGAGCAGCCACCCCCCGAGCACCGGTCCCACGATCCGCGCAACGCTGGCCGCCGACTGCATCATCCCCAGGACCCGTCCCTGAGAAGCCGCGTCGACACTCTGTGAAGCCAGCCCATTCAGCGGCGCCAAAGCCAGGCTATGCCCGATCGCCACGCCGGTCGTGACCAACAGCAGGAAGGCGGCGGTGGTGCCCATCGGAAGCAGGAACAGACTCAGCGCTAATGTGGCCGTGCCGGCCATCACGAGCTTCTTATCCCCGAACGCCTTCACCAGCCAGCCGAGCAGTCCGCCTTGAATGATCGCGCCCAACAGCCCCTGCCCGGCGAAGATATAGCCGGTCTGCGCCGCCGTGTAGCCGAACCGCCGCTCGGTGAAGAGGGCATAGGTCGCCGTCAGCAGCGAGAACGACACGGTGGTGAAGAAATACGCCATCAGGATGATCCCGAGCGGCCGCTGTCTCGCCTGCCGAAAGACCACTGAGAAGGAGGCGCGCTCCCGCGCCTGATTGCGGCGTTCAACCGGAAGGCTTTCCGGGAGGAAACAGTAAATCGCGACGGCGTTGGCGGCGGCCAGGAACGCGGCGAAGAAGAAGGGCGCTGCCAGCGACACGTGGCTCAACAGCCCTCCGATCGCAGGACCGAAGATAAATCCCAAGCCAAACGCCGCGCCGATCAAGCCCATGCCGCGGGAGCGTTGTTCCGGAGGTGTCACGTCCGCAATATAGGCCTGCGCCGTTGAAATGTTCCCGCCGGTCACCCCGTC
>Ga0209515_10001318_pt1 | contig 42056 bp, 50 predicted proteins | sample Subgroupgradi54m_FD_187454 | JGI IMG/M metagenome (GOLD analysis project Ga0209515, IMG submission 187454) | Subsurface groundwater microbial communities from S. Glens Falls, New York, USA - GMW60B uncontaminated upgradient, 5.4 m (SPAdes)... ... | reverse complement strand
AATAGCTATTTTTTAAACGAAATGTTTAATAATAAGTTGTGTTTTACATTACGATGGCATTCTGGTTTTTTGGTAAAGAAAAAGATGATAAAATTAAAAAGATCGAGGGTAATTTAAAGGATTCTTTTTCAAACATAAGAAAGGATTTTAAGTTTGTACATGACTTTTTAGACCATTTCGGGAAGAAACATGATGACCATGACCAAAGATTTGAGAAGTTAGAGAAAGAGTTAGAATTATTAAAAAATTTGATCGTTCAAGAGCCCGTTGTCGACGATGAGCGATCAATCATTCATGAACGTTCAATCGCGATCAATCGTTCAAATCAATCATTCATGAACGTTCAATCGCTTAAAAACAACATAACTCCAGCTCAAAAAAAGGTAATTCATGTATTAAGTGTAACAGATTTACCTTTAGAATATGAGGATTTAGCAAAAGAGTTAGGTATAAGCATTATAACGGTTAGAAGGCACCTTAATGATCTAAAGAAAATGGGGTTTAATGTTAAGGAAAAAGTGAATATTGAGAATAGTAGAAAGGTATTTTTCTTAGAAAAAACCACTAAAAAAGCTATTATGCAAGGTAGAAAAAGAAGAGTTTAGTAGACTTAATAAACTAAAAAAAAGAGCTATTTATCATAAAAGTAGATTTAATACTATTAAAATGAGAGCTTTTTGAGATATAAAAAATATATTTATGGTAGTATTTTTTGATAAAATACCATAAATGATAATATGAGTAGACTTAATCTTCAAAAATGAGCTTATATTTTATTATAAAATATAAATTTTTGAGCTTTTTTATTAAAAAATGAGGGTAAGATGAAGGATATTTTTAAGGGGGTTTCTTATCTAACGAAAAAAAGAGGGGAAGAAATTAAGTTATACTAAAAGTGAGAGTTAAAGTAGATTTAATAATTAAAAGTTTTTTTCTTCAGAAAAAAATAAGTGTCTATTTTTAGTAAAAAATAAAGAAATATAATAAAATGAGGGTTTATGTAGACTTAATTAAGATTATTAGCCTGTTTTTTAATATTTTTAGCTTCTCTTAAACTTAAAACCTCAGAGATCATATTTTGTTCACGAAATTCTTTAGTTATTCTAAACATAGTTTTCCTATTAAACTGCCTTTCTCCGTATACCGGATATCCTCTATTAATAAGATCATTTATATACCCCCTCAAGCCAACAACTGTTAAACCTAATTGTTTAGCAATTTCAGCATAAGTTGCCGCTCCTTTTTCTTCTTCAAGCTGATAAATGGCTAAAAAAACAGAAAATTCTCTGTCGGTTAAGTGTCTAAATTTCTCGACGATAAATGATTTTAGGGGTGATGATAGTTCATCATTGTGCATCATGGTTGATGATAGTGCATCATTGATAACCCTCTGATTTCCACTGGAGATCTCTTCAATTCTAGTTGATAATTTAAAAATAAGATCATTTTGTAGCTTAATTTGTTCTTTTAAGCTTAAAATATTACTATTTTGATTTAATAGATCATTTTTAAGCTTTTGGAGTTCATTCTTTAAAATTTCTATATCTTCACGAACTTTCATGAAAGAAATTCTTAATTTTTCATTAAAATCTTGTTCCATAATATTTGAAATAATGCAAAATATAAAAACCTTGCGAAAAAACAAAATATATATACTACTTAATCAATTTATTTGCGGTGATATCTTGGTTAAAATAGAATTAAAAACAAATTTCGGTTTTTTTCTAATATTTTTAAGTATTATAGGATTGTCCTTTATCGAGGGTAATCACATATTTAATGCCATATATGACAATGAAGGAATAACAGGAAGTGAAATCCATTTGATTAGTTTTGTTTTCATAACTTTATTTATGTTAATTGTTGCTTTATTTAAACCACATAAGCAAAATTTAGTTGGTTATTCAGCAATAACATTAAGTTTAGTAACTATTCTAACCACTTTATTCGACAGTTCTTTTTCTTATAGTGCAAAAATTAGGGTATTAAACTTAATTGCTTCAGGAATTTTGATTATTGGGGGTGTGTTGCTTATGTCTACATCTCATTTAGATTCTAAAGAAAAAGAGCTAAGTAAAAACGCAATTAAGTATTATAAAAAATAATCATTTACTAATGGTTGTACTTATAAATATGCTCTTACTTTTTTACATATATTGAAACCTCTATTATAAAAACCAAGAAAGTATATAAACAAAGTCTAGTTTGTAAATGCATGAATAAAGAACTTAAGATCCTTAAGATTATGAAAAAAGACAGTTTAACGTGGGTTGAAGCTTCTAAAAAAAATAAAGAAACAAGAACACTTGAAGAATATATTTAACCAATATACTCATTATATTTACTTTGTGATTGTTCTAATTTTGGAAGTGGGATATGTGGTGGTAAGTTAATATCCTGTGATAAGCTTAATGCTTTTATATTAGCTTTAGCCAATATTGTATTAAAAAGACCTTGCATTAACTCAGGAGGCAATTTCTTATCTTTTTTCCAATCCTGTAAAATATCTTTCATTTTTTTACTGTCGTCAACGTACATCATGTTTCCGAGAAGATGTATCATACCTGCATTAGGTTCATAATCTAATTTAAATTCAAATATAAATTTAAGAACTTCTTGTTTTTTATCAACATTTACTTCCTCTTTCTTAACATCTATAATGTTTAAAGTATGCTTTATGTTAATGTTTCCTTTTAATTCAGACATCTCTTTTGATGCTTCAATTTTATCAAAATTAAATCCTATGAATGGCATGAGGCTAGGATTTAATAGAAATATATAAATATATCCTTTTATCTGCTTAAACGAATAATGTCAAAAATATCACGTGGAAAAATAGAAAGGATAAAAGAAGAAATTCTAAGAGTTATTTATGAAGCTTATCCTCAATTTAAGTATACTTATGAGATCGCTGATTCTGTTTTAAGAGATGATGAATTTATATTAAATTTATTAAAAGAATTAAAAGAAGTTGGTTTAGTAAGTAATTTAGAAGAAACTAGAGGGGCTAAAATTAAAAGAAAATGGACCTTAACTAAAATAACATATGAAAAATATAAAGAATTACTTAGTATTTAATCTTCTTAAAATATTTTCTTTTCCCTTCCAATCTAGAGCATATTTCAATACTTCTCGTATTGTTGTAACAGGAATTACTTTTATTTTATTTTTATGTTCTTTGTTTAATAATACATCCTTGGTATTAGATTCTGGAATAATAACATTTTTAATACCCGCTTCTATAGCAGCCTCTATTTTTGCCGTAACCCCCCCTATGGCCAATACTTCACCCCTTACACTTAAACTTCCAGTCATTGCAGTATCTTGTCTTACAGGGACTTTTTTTAAGGCTGAAATAATTGCTGTGGCTACAGCAATGCTAGCAGAATCTCCTTCAACACCAGTATCTGCTGTTTGTAAAAATTGAACAAAAATATCATACTTTTCTTTAATATCTTCCCCAAAATACCTTAAAACTATAGCTGAAACATTTTTTATAGCTTCTTTTGCAATCTTTCCAAGTTGTCCTGTCGCTATAAACTCTGTTCTTCTTCCCCCGGGAGTTACTTCTGATTCAATTGGAAGAACAATTCCGGAAAAATGATCATCTGACCCCATTACAGCTAATCCATTAACCTTGCCTACGATGCTATTTTTAATTGTTATAACCTGATATCTTTTTTTCTGTTCTATATATTTATCAGCCATTTGTTGTTCTAAGGTTCTCGCTAATTTCATCGCTTTTTCTATATGGGCTATTTGAACAAATTTAGAATTTTCTTCTAAAGCCAAGTCTCCTGCAGCTCTTACTAAACCTCCTAGTTCACGTAACCTTAAAGTTAGTTTTCCTGAAGTTCCTGATCTTCTTCTTGCTTCTTGAATTATTTTTTCTACAGCTTCTTTTGTAAAATGAGGAATTTTTTCATCTTTAGTAACCTCTTGAGCAACAAATCTTGCAAATAATAATCTATTTTCTTGATTATCTTCTATTTCAGAATCCATATAAACTTCATAACCAGACCCCCTAATTCTAGATCTTAAAGCAGGGTGCATATTTCTAATGGTTTCAGTATTACCTGCTGCAACTAAAACAAGATTACAGGGAACTGGTTCGCTCCTTGTCATTGCCCCAGAACTTCTCTCGCTCTGCCCCGTTATAGGATATTTTTTTTCTTGCAAAGCTGTTAATAATTCTTGCTGAGATCTTGGATTTAAATTTGCAATTTCATCTATAAATAAAACCCCCCCATTTGCCCTATGGATCATTCCAGGAATTAAACGCTCATGAGCAGGAGTTCCTAAACCCCCTGACTGTAAAGGATCATGAAGTACATCTCCCAGTAAAGCTCCTGAATGTGCTCCAGTTGCATCAATAAAGGGTGCTTTTTCCGTTAATGAGTTATCAATCAATAATTTTGGAGCCCTGATTGTATTTGAGGTAATACTAACCCTCCTATTTAAATTCATGAACAAAACAAACGCTGCTAAAAAGATCATACTCCCTATTAATGAAGCTGCTGCCATGATATCCCCATAATTTTTTCTTATCCACCAAGGGGCAATCATTGTTAAGATTAATAATGTAAAGAAAATAATATTTTGATTTTTCATTGATGCAGTTTCTTGTATTCTTGCCTTAGCAATAAGTTTTTTCCCCTCACCTTTTGGAACAGATTTTATTATAGGGGTATTTTCATCAGAAACATTTTGGAAAGAAAGAATATCTACTAATTTTTCCTTAGGAAGTAATTCTGCTAAAGCTTGTCCTATTAAAGATTTTCCAACTCCAGGTGGTCCTATTAATAATAAATGTCTTCTTTGTTTTGCTACTTTCTTAACGAGATTAACAGCATTTTGCTGACCTATAATTTGATCTATTATATTCTTTGAAATTTTTATTTCTTCTGTTGACTTAAAATTAAATGATTTCATGATTATAAACCAAAATCTTGGAATTTAAAAAGATATACTTTAAGAATTTAAATTATTTCTTCTTCAGCAACTACTATGAAGTCGCCTACTGCAATAACAGCTGTATAAGGTATCAAGGGGTTTCCTGACTTATCTTTCTCAAGTTCTAAACCTTCACAGTATCCTGTTGGGTTTTTTATAACTAAATGAATTAATTCTCCGGTTCTTGTTTCAAATGAAATATCCCCCACTTCACCAAAGCGTTTACCTGTTTTTGTTACTATTAATTTTCCTAGAAGTTGTCTAGAATTAAATTTTTTGTCTTCTTCTAACATTTTTTAGCCTCTTATCATCTCTGAAGTAATAACTTATTTATAAACTTTGTGTTCTTCGAGGGATTTTTATATTTCTATAATTCATTACCAGCTTATAATAAAAGTTTAAAATATTTTTTAAAGAAAAAAGGCAATTTAATTTATTTAAATATTGTAAAAATAATTCTTAATCTATTTTTTTAACTAAATTTTCTTATTAATGTTTTTCTTCTTTTTATATCTACTAATAGTTTATTAAAAATTATTATATTTTAGAAACCCTACCTTAATTTTATATCAAATATATAAAAATACCACTTCTTTAAAAAAGATGTAAATTCAAATTTATTATTTTTTATTTTAGTTTATTAATATAATCAAAAATAAGTAGATTTAATTAGAACACCCTCTCACCATTGTTTCAAATGCAAACTAAATCTTTTTTGAATTTTAATTATGAAAACATTTTGATCTATTTTTATAAAATTATTATGAAAAATAGCTATTTTTTTACATATTAACCCCTTATTTTCCTTAAAATTAGAATAAATCTTATTTTATTATTTTAAGGTTTATATTTTAATAATAATTAACATTTGATAATTTTATTATTATTCTATTTTATAAGTTTTTCTATATTATATAATATATATAACAATATATAATAATTAAGCATACTTTTTAAATTAAAAGATTAAAATGCTTATGAAATAAGGAAAATTATATAAAATAAAATGTTGCATATGAAATGTAGGTGTGAGATATATATTATAATATAAAAATCTTTAAATAGAAGTAAGCTTGGACTCCTGTTTGAGGTGAAATATTAAAAAATGGGGGTTAATGATTTATCTAAATTCTTTGAAAGCTATTTATCGCAAGGAATTATTTTTGCTAACAAAAAATCTTTACAAACAAATTATACTCCTGAACACATTCCTCATAGAGATGAGCAAATAGAGCAACTTGCAACTATCTTGGCACCCTCATTAAGGATGGAAAAACCCAGTAATGTGTTTGTTTATGGTAAAACAGGAACGGGTAAGACATGTGTAACTCAATATGTGATGCAACAAATTTTAGATGTTGCAGAAAAAAAGAGTTTAAATATAAAATATTATTACCTAAATTGTAAATTAAAAAAGGTTGCAGATACAGAGTATAGATTAATAGCACAACTGGCTAGAGCTTTTGGTAAAGAAGTTCCAGCCACAGGACTTCCGACAGGAGAAGTTTATAAGTTATTTCTTCAATCGATAAATAAAGATAATCAATTAGTTATTATAGTTTTAGATGAAATTGACCAGCTTGTAAATAAAACCGGAGATGGGATTTTGTATAATTTAACTAGATTAAACTCAGAATTAACAAAATGTCAGCTTTCTATTATAGGAATCTCAAATGATTTAATGTTTACTGAAAATCTTGATCCTAGAATAAAATCAAGTTTATCTGAAGAAGAATTAGTATTTCCGCCATATAATGCAATTCAATTGCAGGATATTCTAAGACAAAGAGCAAGTCTTGCTTTTCAGAAAGAAACTTTAGAAGAAGGCGTTATTGAAAAATGTTCTGCATATGCAGCTCGTGAGCATGGTGATGCAAGAAGAGCTTTAGAACTATTAAGAGTGGCTGGAGAATTAGCAGATAGAAAAAATGATGTTCGAATAAGACTATCTCATTTAGATGAAGCAGAAGAAAAAATAGAAAAAGATAGAACAATTGATACTATAAAAACACAGCCAAAGCAATTTCAAATTACTCTTTTTAGTATTTTAAATGTTTGTGATGAAAATAATAAAGTATTTACAGGAGAAGTTTATAATTTTTATAAAAAAATATGTAACCAAGTTAATATAAAACCTTTAACCCAAAGAAGGGTTTCTGATATCATTGCTGAGTTTGATATGCTTGGAATAATTAATTCGAAAATAGTTTCTAAAGGGAGGTATGGTCGAACAAGGGAAATTGTAATTGCAGTACACCCCTCAACTTTTCCAAAAATAAAAGAAATTCTAAAAGAAGGACTAGGTTTATGAACAATATAATCAAATATTTTATGAGTCGGGGATATTTAGTTAGCCCGGATATAGGTGATGAGTTAAATGAAAATAATAAAGTTATTATTCTAGATTTTTTGAGTAATTTAAAGGAAAAACCTTTCGTAATCAATAAAGATTTGATGATATTAATTAAAAATAACAATTTAATTAATATAAATTGGAATGAATTTGATAAATCAAGGGTTTTATTAGAAAAAAATAAAGACAAAGAGCTTTACCAATCTTTTATTACAGTGTTAAACCCTAATTCCCCTCTTAATTATAATGAAATTGTTAAAGAACCCGAATTAGAGTTTAAAGAGGTTAATGATCTGGATGAATCAAATGTAATGATTATAAAAAATTATTTTACTGGTGATAAAAAATATACAGTTCAGGATTTTACAAATTATTTTAAGTTAAGATATAATAAAATAAAAAACCTTTTATTAGCTAGAAAAGAATTGCAAAATGCTACTTCTATTAATAGAATATTAAACAAATCAGATAGAGAAAAAGTTTCTTTGATTGGAATGGTTAGTGATAAAAGAATTAGTAAAAATGGAAATATCATTCTAAGTTTGGAAGATCAAACGGGGTTAATTAATGTTGTTGTTAGCAAAAACAAGAATAATGTTTTCGAAATAGCTGAAGATGTTTTATTAGATGAGGTTATAGGTATAACCGGGCAGAGTGGAGAGAAAATAATTTTTGTCGACAATTTGTTTTATCCAGATATTCCAATTAACAACGAGCTTAAAAAATCAGACAAAGAAGAATATGCTGTGTTTACCTCAGATATGCAAGTTGGAAGTAAGGTTTTTTATGAAAAAAACTTGCTTAAATTTATAGATTGGTTAAATGGAAATTATGGCACAGAAGAACAGAAAAATATTGCCAGAAAAGTAAAATATTTTTTTATTCCAGGTGATTTAGTGGAAGGTGTCGGGGTTCATCCAGGACAAGAAGAGGACTTAGCTATCCTAGATATTTATGAACAATATAAAAAATTTGTAGAATATATTAGTAAAATAAGAAATGATATAAAAATAATTATTTCCCCTGGGAACCATGATGCCATGAGGATAGCAGAACCCCAGCCCATATTTGATAAAAAAACAGCCCCGGGTCTTTATGAAATGCCGAATGTTTACCTTACAACGAATCCGGCAATCGTAAATATTGCTTCAACAAAAAACTTTTTAGGGTTTAATGTTCTTATTTATCATGGTTTTAGCTTCCCTTATATTGCAGAGAATGTTGAAAGTATAAGAAAAGCGGGAAGATTAGAAAATCCTGAGTTAATTATGAAATATTTGTTACAAAGAAGGCATCTTGCCCCAAGTCATACCTCGAATCAATATTTACCTTCTTCTGAAGAAGATTTTTTACTTATAGAAAAAGTTCCTGATTTTTTTATTTCAGGACATATTCATAAAACAAAAGCAATGAATTATAGAAACATTACTTTAATGAATTGCAGTTGTTGGGTGGGTAAAACAGAGGATCAGGAAAGAAGAGGAATACAACCAGACCCATGTAAGGTCATTCTAGTTAATCTAAAAACTAGAGAAATAAAAATATTAAATTTTATGGAAAATGCAAACTGAACAATATTTTGAAGAGTTGGATAAAAAAATTAAAGAAGTTTATAGCTTTAGCGAGAAAGTAAGATCTTTAGGTTATGATCCAGAAGATCATGTAGAAATTCCTTTAGCTAAAAATATGATTGAGAGAGTTGAGGGTTTAATGAGTGTTGTAGCACCAAATCTTAAGGGTTCTGGAATGACATCAAGAATAGAAGAATTAGAAAATAAATATAGTAAATTAGATTGGAGAGTAGCAATGATTATTAGTTTAGAAGTTGCTCAAGAAAAATTTTGTAAATTTAAAAATAAATTTGAAGCAATGGAAGTTGGGATAAGAGTTGGATTAGCTTATCTTTCTAATGGGGTTGTTTCAAGCCCTTTAGAAGGATTTACACATTTAAAAATTAATAAAAGAAGAGATGGAAAAGAATATTTTTCATTAATGTTTTCAGGACCTATAAGAAGCGCTGGAACAACGATAACTTGTGGAAGCATCTTTGTAGCAGATTATATAAGAAAGAATATGGGTTATGATTCTTATGACCCTTCTTTAGAAGAAATTAAAAGAATAGTTATAGAAGTTTATGATTTTCATGAAAGAATTAATAATTTACAGTATCTTCCAAGCGAACAAGAAATAGAATTTATGATTAAGAATTTACCTGTACAAATTGATGGTGATCCTAGTGAAAAATTAGATGTTTCAAATTATAAAGATCTAGATAGAATTGAAACAAATAAATTAAGAAATGGAGTTTGCTTAGTTGTTGGAGAAGCTCTAACCCAAAAAGCACCAAAATTTTATGGAAAGATAAGTAAATGGTATAAGGAATTTGAAATGGGTCAATGGGAATTTTTAGAAGATTTTGTTTCTTTACAGAAAAAAATTAAGGCTCGTGAAAAAAAAGAAGAACCGAAATCAGAAATTAAACTTAAACCAGATTTTACTTATATAAAAGATTTAGTTGCCGGCAGGCCTGTTTTAACCCATCCTTTGAGGGTAGGGGGATTTAGATTAAGATATGGAAGAAGCAGAACCTCTGGATTAAGCAGTATGAGCATGCATCCTGCAACAATGGCTTTATTAAGGGATTATATTGGCGTTGGAACTCAGCTAAGATACGAACGTCCAGGCAAATCAAGTGCTATGGCCCCTTGTGATACCATAGAAGGCCCAATTGTTAAATTAAAAGACCAAAGTGTTTTATTAATAGAAACAGAAGAAGAAGCTAGAAAAATTAAAGATGATGTTGAAGAAATCTTATTCTTGGGAGATTTTCTAGTAAATTATGGTGAATTTTTTAATAGAGCTCATTTTTTAGTTCCATGTGGTTATAATGAAGAATGGTGGTTACAAGAATTTAAAAAAGCAATCATAGAAAAAGATAAAAAAATAGATTTCAAAAAATTATCTGAATTTTTAGATTTAGAACAAGAATTTTTAGAAAAATTATTTAAAAAACCAACTTTGAAGATTAATGTAGAAGATGCTATAAACATTTCTTTAAAATATAATATTCCGTTACATCCAAGATACACTTATCATTGGAAAGATATAAACAAAAAACAATTTTTAAGTTTGTTAGATTGGTTAAAGAAAGGAAAAATTATTCAGGATAAAATTATTTTACCTTTAATTTATGACCTAGAAAAAGATTTAGAGGATATAGATCCTAAAAGAGTTTTAGAATTAATTGGAGTTCCTCATGATGTTGTTTTTAATGAAAGTGTTGTAATAAAAGGAGAAGATTCCAAAGCATTATTTTTTACATTAAGAAACTTTGATGTGGATCTTGATAAAGAAGAGGTTCTAGAGCTTTTAGAAAAAACCTGTGGTGTGAAGATAAGAGATAAATCAGGAACTTATATTGGGGCAAGAATGGGAAGACCTGAAAAAGCTAAGTTGCGTAAATTAACAGGAAGCCCCCATGTTTTATTTCCTGTTGGAGAAGAAGGGGGGAAATTAAGAAGTTTTCAATCTGCTTTACAAAATGGAAAAGTAACGGCGGAATTCCCAATTTATTATTGTGGTAAATGTGATATTGATACAGTTTACCCTAGGTGTGAAGTTTGTGAAAATAAAACTCTTAAAAAATATTTTTGTGCAGATTGTCAAAATTTTCAAAATCAGCCTTGTGCTCTGAAAAAAATCGAAAGAATACAGGGTAAGGAAACAGAAAAAACCCACAGTTCAAAATCTTATATCACAAAGAATTTATCAATAAATCATTTTATTGAATATGCAACTAAGAAATTAAAATTAAAAGAAATTCCTTCTTTAATTAAAGGTGTTAGGGGGACGAGTAATAGAGATCATACCCCTGAAAATTTAGTTAAAGGATTGCTCAGAGCAATACACGCATTATATGTGAATAAAGATGGCACCATAAGATATGATATGACTGAAATGCCTATAACAGCTTTTCGCCCTAAAGAAATAAGTGTTAGTATAGAAAAATTAAAAGAACTTGGTTATGAAAAAGATATTAATAATAATGAAATTATTAATGATTCACAATTATTAGAAATAAAACCTAATGATGTTATCCTTCCTGCATGTACGGAGTCTTTAGATGAGGGTGCAGATTTAGTTTTTATAAGAGTTTCAAATTTTATTGATGATTTATTAGAACATTTTTATAATCTGCCTCGTTTTTATAATATTAAAACTAGGGATGATTTAATTGGCCATTTAATTATAGGACTAGCCCCCCATACTTCAGCAGCAATTGTTGGGAGAATAATAGGGTTTTCTAGAACACAGTGTTGCTTTGCAAATCCAATGTGGCACGCTGCTCAGAGAAGAGACTGTTTTAGTTATGATACAAATATACCTTTATTTTATAATAATGAATGGCATAATGTTAAAATAGGTCAATTTGTTGAGGAATTAAATCCAAACCAGGTTGTCGATTCTTATGGAACTTTAGCAAAAGATGTTGATAATATCCGTACTTTAGCGTATAACACCGAAACAAATAAAATAGATACTATGCCTGTAAAATGGTTTACAAAACATACAAAAAGCAAATTAATTAGATTAATGCTAGAAAATGGAAGAGAACTCAAGGTAACCGAAAACCATAAATTTTACGTAAAAGAAAATGGAAAATTGAAAATAAAAAAAGCTTTTGAAATAAACAAAAAAGACAAACTTATAGCCCCTTATTCTATTGACCTTAAAGAAAAAAATTTAGATTTTTTATCACTGGAAAAAATTTATTCTAACAGGTCAGATATTATGATTGGAAACATTAAGGAATATATTTTATCAAAAATATCTATTTTAGGTTCAGCAGAATTTTGCAAAAGTTTTTCTATTAAGAAAAGATCTTTGTATAATTTTTTACATAGAAATAATTTTCCAATAATTTTAGTAAATAAAGTCTTAAAATCTTTTAGTGATGATTTTGATGATCTCCCAAAACAAAGGTATTTATCTATAAAGAGAAATTTTGTAAAATTACCTTGCAAAGTTTCTATAAACAAGGATTTTTTAGAAATAATTGGTTTTTATATAGCAGAAGGTTATTCTCGAAAAAAATTAGGGAAAAAAGCATATTACCAAGTTGATTTTGCAATAAATGAAGACGAACTAAGAGAAGAAGTAAAAAGAAAAATATTTAAAAATTTAAATTTGTTACCCTCTAAAACTAAAGAAAAAAGGTTAACTTATAATTCAAGAATATTCTATGAGGTTATTATAGAGATTCTTAAATGCGGGCATAATGCTCACACTAAAAGAATACCCGACTTATTTATAGACTTACCAAAAAATAAAATAGCGGGTTTGTTAAGTGCTTATTTTGAAGGAGACGGAAGTGTTAGTGAATCAGACTTAAGAGTCACATGCGATACAGTGAGCAAATCTTTAATTTATGATTTGGAACTAGTTTTTGGAAGATTTGGAATTTATTTAAACAAATATAAATCCAAAAGAGAGCCTGGCAAAAAAGTTAAAGAATTTTATATAAGAAAAAATAGAGAAATTCCGAAGTTTGAATCAAATAAATTATCAATTTCTAGCCAATTTGTAAAAATTTATAAAGATAATATTGGTTTTATATCCAAAAATAAGAAAAATAAATTATCAAATGTTTTGAAAAATATAAAATCTATTGGAATTAAATCTGAATATGATGATTTTAATGTTTATTTAAAAGTTATTAATAAAGAAATTTTAGATGATCAGTTAACATATTGCTTAAATGTCCCGGGACATCACAATGTTATTGCAAATGGTATTATAGCAAAACAGTGTGAAGGTGATGAAAACTGTGTAATGCTTTTACTAGATGTTTTAATAAATTTCTCAAGGAAATTTCTTCCAGCCCACAGAGGAGCTACACAAGATGCGCCTTTGGTTATAACAACTACTTTAATACCAAGTGAAGTAGATGATATGGTCTTTGATATGGATGTTGTTACAGAATATCCTTTAGAACTTTATGAAGCAGCTGAACAATACAAATGGCCTTGGGAAGTTAAAATAGAGCAATTAAAAGATCGTTTAGGAAAACCTTCCCAATATTATAATTTTGGGTTTACTCATGATACAACTGATTTTAGCGCAGGAGTAAGATGTTCTGCATATAAATCAATTCCAAGTATGCAAGAAAAAGTTCTTGGACAAATTAAAATAGCAGAGACAATAAGAGCTGTTGATAGTCAAGATGTAGCTCGTTTAGTAATAGAAAGACATTTTATAAGAGATATTAGAGGAAATATGAGAAAGTTTAGCACACAACAATTTAGATGTGTAAATTGTAATGAAAAATATAGAAGACCCCCTTTATCAGGAGCATGTACAAAGTGTCAGGGTAAATTAATTTTTACAGTATCAGAAGGATTTATATTAAAGTATTTACAACCAACTTTAGATTTAGCAAGTAAATTTGACCTTCCTCCTTATTTACAGCAAAGTTTAGAACTTACTAGATTAAGGATAGAAAGTATGTTTGGAAAAGAAACAGAAAAACAAGAAGCTCTTAATAGGTGGTTTGGATGAAAAGAAAATGTGTTTATTGCAATAAACTTAAAGAAATAAGCTTTGATGTTAAACCTCCAATATGCAATGAATGTTTTGAAATAATAAAACACGAAAAACATTATTTAATAAAATTAATTATTCTTATGTTGATTATAATTATTGTTTTTATCTTATCTCTATTTATAACTTAAAGTAGGAAAAATAAAATTACAGGAAGTAATAAACAACCCATTAAATGATTTTTTCCAATACCCATTAGATTTGGAATTAATCCTATTGAAGTTGAAACTATTAAAACTAAAAACCCTAACCATCCTGTTAATAAAATAACTAAAAGAGTAACTAAAGCAATAACACTTAAACATAGTTTTCCATAATTACCTTAACCATAAATTTAGAAAAGATTTTAGCAAATTTTACTGTTAAAAAAGTTGCACCACCTGCAGCTATCAAAGAAACCCCTAAAAATAAGATTAAATGATTTAAAGTAAAATTTTCTAGTAATTTTGAGACAACAACCACACTACCATTTCTTGCTTTATCTATAGAATATAGGGCTAAAAAAGCGACAATCATAACAAACGTATTAATACTTCCAACAACAACCAAAAATTTTTCAGGTGTTGTCTTTCTATCTATTGAAGAAGAAATTATGGCGGCTTGACTTGCTCCTAAACCTGGAAGCATTCCTGTTAAATAACTTGCAACAAAACCAGAGACCATTGCTTTAGTAATTTCTTTCTTTTTTAAATTCACTGGCGTTATTTTTTGTTTTGGAATTTTTGTTTTCATCGATACACTTGTTAATAAAATACTTATTCCGAACAACCCAGATAATAAAGGAAATAAAGGCTGAGATAAAGGTAAATTCAAGGTTATAATCCCTAAGACTCCAGCTAATGCAAAAACAATTAAAGCTAATGTTCTCGATTTCTTTTCTTTGTAAATTAATAGAATGGAGAAGAAAATTAAAATATATGGAATGAATTTTTGGATTATAGGATAAATAATTTTAATGAATTTTAATCCAAGAGGTGCAAAAGCAACCATCATAATAACTGCAAATAAACTTCCTATAACTGTAAGAATAACAGCTTCATACCCTCTTCCTTGTAATAATAATTTATGTCCTGGAAGAACGCTTAATTCCATACCTGAATCAGGAGCTCCAAGAAAAATACTTGGAATTGCATCTAAAAAAGTATGAGTAACTGACATTGAAACTATGACTACAGCTAATGTAAGTAAAGAAACATAATGACTAAGAAAAGGAGCTAATGTAAGTATAATAACACCAACTAAATTTATATGAATTCCAGGAAATAAGCCTGTAAATGTTCCTAAAATTAATCCAACTAAAATTGCAATTAATATCTCTAATAACATCATAAAAAGATTATAAAAAAATTTATAAAACTATTTCATTGCTCTTTTATAGTTATTTTCAACTTGGTTCCAATTTATTACATTATAAAATGCTTCAACATAATCTACTCTTTTGTTTTTATATAGGAGATAAAAACCGTGTTCCCACAAATCAATTCCTAAAATTGGAATTTTTCCCTCGCTTATTGGGTTATCTTGATTACTTGTTTTTATAATCTCTAATTTATTTTTATTTAAAATTAACCAGCACCATCCAGAACCAAATACGCTATTAGATATCTCGCTAAATTTTTTTCTGAAATCGTCAAAACTTCCAAATTCTTTATTTATTGCTTTTGAAATTTCTCCAGAAATTTTAACCTCTTTTTTCAATAAAGGCCAAAAGAAAGAATGATTTACATGACCTCCGCCGTGATTTCTTACTTGAGTTCTAATATCTTCTGGGATCTTATTTAAATCTTTGATTAATTCTTCCGCTGATTTTTTTTGCAATTCAGGATGTTTTTCTAAAGCAGCGTTTAATTTATCAATATAAGTTTGATGATGTTTTGTATGATGAATTCTCATTGTCTGTTCATCTATATAAGGTTCTAAAGAATTATACTCATAACCCAAATTTGGCAAGGTGTGCATTTTGTATAATAAGAATTCTAATTATATTAATGTTTTGGTTTATTAAAATTTATTTTAAACTGTTTAGCTGCTTTCAGAATATCCTCGAACTTTGGTTCATTTTTAAATTCTATTAAATTCCAAAAATCTAAATGAGAACCCCAATTACCATACTTTTTGTAGTTTGGTAATAATATAGCATATTTAGCAGAACTTGGAAAATGTAGTAATAAACCACCATCCGTCTTTTCTATTGTATCTCGTACAACATAACCGTTTTCTTTAGCGATTTGATAAACCCCCTCAAAATCCCCAATCATTTGAATATGATACCTTGCCGTTATTTCTTCTAAACTTTGTTCAACCATTATCGTAAATAACATAGAAATCTATATAAAGGTTTTTGTGTTTGTAACAATTGGTGATATGAACAAAAAAAGAGGTGATATCTTTTTATAAAGTAATTATATGAAGAAACTAACGAATTACCAATTGTTCTTGATTCTTATTTTTTTAATGTTTTGGATATGGGCAGCAATAAAACCAATTTATCCGCATGATTGGCTTTTAGAAAATTATCTTATTTTTATTTTTGTACCTCTAATTTTATTTTTAGGAATTTATTTTAAACTATCAAATTTATCCTATACTTTAATTACAATTTTTTTGATTTTACATGTAATTGGATCCCATTATACTTATGCTGAAGTTCCTTTTGGTTATACTCTTCAAACATGGTTTGGCGCAACAAGAAATATGTATGATAGACTTGTACATTTTTCATTTGGGTTTTTTCTTGCTTATCCAATTAGAGAAATTTTTATGCGTTTGGTAAAAGTTAAAGGATTTTGGAGCTATTATCTTCCTTTAGATTTGACTGCAGCTTTTTCAGCTATTTATGAAATTATAGAGTGGTTAACTGCGGCAAATGTGAGTTCATCTGCAGGTTTAGCTTTTCTAGGTGCACAAGGTGATATCTGGGACGCACAAAAAGATATGTTAATGGCTGTATTTGGGGCGTTAATTACAATGACCACTGTTGCTATAATAAACATGATTTATAATAAAGATTTTTGGAGTAATATGAAAAAAAGTTTTAAAATCGCTAAAGATGATAAGCCTTTAGGTGAAGTTAAATTAAGAGAAATGATGAATAAAAAATAGTTTTTATAAAATTGTTATTTTCTTAGCTATTAACTCTAAATTATCTTTATAATTTGTAACTTGAGCCTCTATTTCAAGGACATCGCCTTTTTTAATATCTAATTGTTCGTCTTTAAATACAGTAACCTTCATTATTCCAGAAAAATCCTTTACATCTAAAATATACAAACCTGGAGTTTCTGTAACTTTGATTACCTCTGCTTTAATCTTGACTTTTTTGTCTAAATCATTTTTAGTTAAATTTCCTAAGTTAGAATGAGTTAATTCAATTTTATTCAAAATAAATAATAATATCAAAATTCCAATAATTGCAGTTATGAAAGCTGTTCTCAATAAAGTCTTTTCTTGCATAAATAATTAAATTTATAAAGATTTAAATAACTTTTTATATATGGATGTTGAGACTAAAGTTCAATTAATAAAAGATTTTGCAGAAGAGATCGTTACAGAAGAAGATTTAAGAAAATTATTTCAGAATAATTCTAAACCGATTGCTTATGATGGATTCGAACCCTCGGGTGTTGCCCCCATTCATTTTGGTTTGTTAAGAGCAACAAATTTAAAGAATATGTTAAAAGCTGGAGTTAAATTTAAACTTTATTTAGCAGATTATTTTGCCTTTGTAAATAATAAACTTGGTGGGGATTTAGATAACATAAGAAATGCAGGGAAATATTTCATTGAAGTTTGGAAAGCCTGCGGAATAGACTTGGATAAAGTTGAAATTATCTGGGCTAAAGACTTAATGGATGGCATAAAATACTGGGATAGATTTTTGAAAATTGGAAGAGAGATTTCCCTTGAAAGGAATTTAAGAGCAACAACAGTAATGGGAAGAAAACAAGGAGAAAAATTAAGTATGGGTCAATTGTTCTATCCTCCGATGCAGGTTACCGATATTTTTGAAATGAATATAGATATTTGTCAATTAGGGATGGACCAAAGAAGAGCTAATATTTTAGCAAGAGAAATTGCAGATAAATTAAAGTGGAAAAAGCCAGTTGCAGTACATCATCATATTATTATGGGTTTACAAGGTGTAAAGAAGGGGGCAACAGATGAAGAAACCTTAATACAATCTAAAATGTCTAAATCAGATCCTAAAAGTGCGATATATATGCATGAATCATATGAAGAATTAAAATCTAAAATAAACTCAGCTTATTGCCCTGAAAAAATAGAAGAAGGAAACCCTTTATTAGAATATTGTAAACATATTGTTTTTAAGAATACTAAAGTTATGAAGATAGAACGTCCTACCAAATTTGGAGGTGTCATTGAATTTTATAATTATGAAGAATTAAGAAACTCTTATGTTAATGGGAATTTACATCCTATGGATCTAAAATCAGCTGTAACAAATGAGCTAGAAAAATTAATTAAACCCGTAAGAGAGTATTTTGAGAAAAATAAAAAAGCAAAAGAACTTCATAATGCGGTTAAACAAATTAAGATAACAAGATAATTTTATAAAACTACTTTTATTATTACTTTTATGAAAATAATCAAAATTCCACATTCAGAAGGGACAGATGTAAATAAAGGATGTGAAAAAGCTCCGAACGAAATAGTTAAACAGTTAAATGAATGCTGGAGTAATGAAAATTTTCAAGATAGTAAATATGAAGTTGTTAATTCTAATATAAAAGAATTGCATGATGGTGATATTTTTTTAGGCGGAGATCATTCTATAAGTTATTATATTTTTAAGAAATTTTTCAATAAAAATTCAGGAATATTAATATTTGATGCACACCCAGATTTATATGAACATTTTAAAGAACCTATGCAGACGGATTGGCTTTATTTTTTAATAAAAGAAAAATTAATTAAACCAGAAAATATAATCTTAGTAGGAATAAGAAATTTAGACATGAAAGAGGTTGGAATAATAAAAGATTATAAAATAAAATATTTTTCTTCTAGAACTTTATTTAATAATATAGAAGATTCATGTGATTCTATAATGGAACAAGCAAGAAGTTTTTCAGATTTATATATTTCAATCGATATAGATATTTTAGATCCTGCATTTGCTCCTGGAACAGGTTATATAGAACCAGGGGGATTATCAACTAGAGAATTACTTTATTTAATACAAAGAATTAAATTACTGAAGAATATAAGAAAATATGATTTAGTTGAAGTTAATCCAGATAAGGACATTAATTTTATGACCTTAAAGGCTGCTGCTAAAATAATTAAGGAATTAATATAGGAACATTTATAAACATACGTTCTTTACATATGTTGAAGTAATATGTTTGATATAAAGTATAGGGGCTTAAAGCTTGTTCCATCTTACTCAGCGACAAGAGAATTAATGCGATATGGGTTTGATCTTTATGATGTGGTTAGTATGTTAGAACTTGGCTATTCTGCTCCAAGAAAACGCAAAAAAGATGTTATTGAAAAATGGTTTGATAATGGAAATAAAACCTATAATATTGTAATTGGTAAAGATTATAATGAAAAGTTTAAAGAAGAAGTTTGGATTATTATTCATGTAGGTAAATTTGCTAGGAGGAAAAAATGAAATGCTTAAATTGTTTTAAAAAAATGTTATACCAAGAAAATTTGAGATTTAATCAGTATAAACTTTCCGGTTGGAAATGCAGCAATTGCAGAGAAATTTATTTTAATCCAGAAGAGGCTCAAAGAATACTTTTGGTAAATAAGCTAAAAAAACATTTAATAAAAGCAAAATTAGGTAGAATAAAAAGCAATTTAATTTTAAGACTACCTAAAGATATAGAAACTGCCCTGAACTTAAAAGAAGGCAAAGAAGTTGAACTTAAAATTGAACATAATAAATTAGTAATAACCCAATAATGAGACTATTTGTTGGAATATTTTTACCTAAAGAAATTTTAGATTATTTATATGAAGTTCAAAGTAAATTAAAAAAACAATTACTAGGAAAAATAAATTGGACCCATAAATCAAAAATTCATTTTACTTTGAAATTTCTTGGTGAAGTTAATGAAAATAAAATAAATGAAATTAAAGAGAGATTAAATAAAATCAAATTTAAACTTTTTAAAGTTAAATTAGATAAAGTTGGAGTTTTCCCAAATGAAAATTATGTTAAAGTGATCTGGGTTGGATTAAAACCAAAAGAAAAAATGATAGAATTACAACAAAAAATAGATTCCGAGTTATTAGATTTATTTACAAAAGATCAAGAATTTAATGTTCACATTACCTTAGCTCGCGTTAAATTTATTAAAGATAAAGAAGAATTTAGAAAAAACCTTAAACTTGATATTGATGAAAAAGAATTTGAGGTTAAAGAGTTTTGTTTAGTTAAAAGTAATTTAAGTAAAGACGGCGCAAAATATGAAATTTTAGAAAGGTTTAAATTAAATTAATCATTTACATTGAGTTGAATCCTTTGATAACTTTCCTCCACCAGAATAAGAATAAACCTCTGTATAACATTTTTTATTGTAATTCAAACCATAACAATTGTAAACATTTCCACAATCAGCACATCCGCTCGGATAATATGAATGTTTAATACCAAAACAACTAAATTCTTCTTTGTATGCTGTTTCACCAGGGCCAATCGGTCCCCCCTGTAAACCGCCCCTTACGTAACTTTTTGGATAAAAGAACAGAACTAGAATTATTATTAAAGTTATAACAATGATAAATTTTTTCATAATTTTTCAATATTTAGCGGATATTTAAGATTGTCTATAGCTTCAAAACAATTTAAATTATACCCAAACAGCTAGAATTCCACTAACAATTAATAAAACAACTAAATCATGAAATATATTTAAGAAAAAAAGTTTTGCGGGCTTACTTTCCCATAAAACCATTCCTAAGCTTTTTGTTACAAAAAACCCTAACCATACTAAAAATCCTAACATCATCCCTTGTGAGAAAGTACTTGCTCCAAAATAACCAACGAAAACAGCTAAAATATAACTCATAACTAATGTTCCAAGAAAAGCTATAAAATAATTTGTTCCCATGCCTTTCTTTTTAGCTTCGTCCATTTTTTTCTTATCAAAATTCATTAATTTCATCCAAATTTTTCCAAATAATGGACCATACCATAAGAATCCTATAAACATAGAAATAATTCCAGAAACTAAAACGGCTACTAAATTTACCATAAGATTGTGTAATTCATTAATTTAAATACTTTACTCTTTGTACTCAGAATCTAGAATTTCTCTAATTAATTTACTTTTTTTATCTCCTATTTTATCAACTTTTTGCAATTTATCTTCTTTGGCATTCATAACATTTTTTACATTTTTAAATTTATTAAGTAAAGATTTAGCTAAATTAGGACCTATTCCAGGAAGACTTTCAATAATATATTCTTGCTGTTCTTTTAAAGTTAAAGGCTTTCTTTTTATCAATAAACTAATGCTTCTTCTTGGTTTTTCTAATCTTCTAGCAATTAAAGCTAAATATGCGGCAGTATCTCTGTAATTTTTAGTTTGAATCATAGGAACTTGGTAATCTATTGCTATACTCGATAAAATTCCCCGTATGGAGTTAGGATGAAAATCTCTTATGGCATAAATATTTTCTTCACCTTCTATAATTAATAATTGCAAAGGAAAATGTTCTTTCATAACAATTAACTGATTTAAAATTCTTTTATCAATAATAGAATTTAAAAAATCTCGGAGAGTTTTTCTTTCTATTCCTAGATCTTTGACATTGTTATTAACATCTTTAATTTGCATTACAAAATCAGCGGAATTTAAGGTTTTTATTTCTACATCTATTCCTTGTTTGTATAATTCTTTCACAATTTCTCTATTTTCTCTATGGTCTACAATTATTTTAGGCATTTTTTACCTCTTTATATCTAAAACAATCTACGGTATGATCATTTACTAAACCTGCAGCCTGCATAAAAGCATAACATATTGTTGACCCAACGAATTTAAAACCTCTTTTTTTTAAATCTTCGCTCATTTTATCTGATTTTTCATCTTTTGAAGGAATTTTTGATATATTCTTTATTTTATTATCTATTTTTTTATGATTTACAAATTGCCATATGTATTTATCAAAGGATCCAAACTCTTTTTTTATTTCTATAAAATTTTTAGCATTGATTATAGTTGAGTTTATTTTTGCTTTATTTCTTATTATCCCTTTGTTATTTAATAATCTTTTAATGTCTTTTTCTTTATATTTAGAAATTTTATTAAAATCAAAATTACTAAAGGCTTTTCTAAAATTTTGCCTTTTGTTTATAACTGTATTCCAACTTAATCCTGCTTGAAATGCATCTAAAATAATATACTCAAATAGTTGTTTATCATTATGAACTGGATTACCCCATTCTTCATCATGATATTTAATCATTAATGGATTTTCATTAACCCATTTACATCTTGTTTTCATTTTCTTTTAAAAATTCCTGAATGTTTTTATCTTTTAAATCATATAAAGTTTTTTTCATTCTTTTTTCTTTTTGGTATGAGCTCCAAAAATAAGCTTCATCTCTTGTATTTTTAGTTATTAGAAACAATATTTTCCCAGCTTCTAACCTAGCAACCCTTCCCATTCTTTGAATCCTTCTTATTTCACTTGGAATACTTTCATAAAAAATTACTGTATTTACGCCTTTTATATCCAATCCCTCTTCTCCGATTGAAGAACAAATTAAAATATTATCATCATTTTCTTCAAATGTTCTAACCGTACTAATTTGCTGCTTTTGCGTTAACCCTAATTTTTGCCCAATTAATTTAACAATTTTTATATGTAAACTTCTTAATTGGATAATAATTTCGTCTATTGTATCACGATAATTTGCAAAAACAATTATTTTAACCTTTGGATTATTTTTAATTTCTTCTAGAATAAATTCCTTTAATTTTAAGAATTTAGGATGTTCTCTTTTGTTTTCAATTAAAGTTTTACAAAAATTTATTGCTTCTTGAATATTTTTATCTTGTAAAATTATTTTAGCTGCTTTACTTTGATCTTGATTTAGTTTTTCAAAGAATTTTAATAAAGGCTTTAACCCCTGTATTTCTAATAATTCAAGCATATAATCTAGTTTAATTAACAAAGCAGTTAAAGAAATTCCATAAAAAGCACTTTTATCTCCTTGATTAAGGTTTTTTCTTAAGTTAATTTGCAACATTAACAAATCTTTTTTACTTACTAGATTAGTTGGTTTATTAAACCCAAGTTTTTTTAAATCATTAACCTTGCTTAAATAAACATTTTTAATTAAAGAATGTAAATTTTTTAAATCTTCAGGCAATTCAACTTCAATTAATTCAATATCTCTTTTTTGAACGTATTGTTTAACATCTTGATCTATATCGCTTCTAATTTCTACAGCATCTAAATTTAAATTTTTCATTATATCTTTAATTTTATCTAAAGTTCCACCAGGAGAAGCTGTTAACGCAATTGTTCTAGGATTTAAAGACTGTTCAAAATAAGCTTTTGTAACATGAGTATTTGCAAAATTTTCTCTTGATCTATGGGCTTCATCTAGACATAACATTGAAAAATCTTTTAAATTAATTCTAGAATTTTCTAAATCTTTTTGAATTGTTTGAGGTGTTGCTATAATTACTTTAGCATTTTGCCATAAATCTTTTCTTTTATCTGCGTTTATTACACCTGTTAATAATAAAATTTCTTCATGATTAATATTAGTGTGTTTTTTAAAAGTTTCAACATGTTGGCTTGAAAGAGGTTTAGTTGGACTAAGGATTAAAATTTTACTTTCAGGAAATTTATTTAGCCTTTCTAACCCGAGCAACACAGCTAATAATGTTTTTCCAATACCTGTTGGCAAGACAACTAAAGTATTATTATTCTTACAAGTTTCTAAAATGCTTAGTTGAAATTCTCTTGGTTGTATATTAACTAATTCAAACATAATCTAAATACATATTGTACATTTAAAAGCTTATTATAACCACTTTAAAAGAGTAATAAACAGAAAGTTTTATAAACTACTTAATTTTACTGTTTTTAGGAGTAAAATGAAAACTAAAATTAAATTACCAAGACTAGAAGTAATTATCCCAAGTAATAACCCTAAGCCCAGGTCTGCATCTTTTTTAGATAAAAGATATCAAGGTTTAATGAAAGAGGCATATAGAAAAGCAGAAGATTTTATTAAAAGAGGCGCAGATAAAAATGTTTTAAGTGTTATTAAATATAATCAAGAAAAAGAAGTATTTGAAGGTTCTAATATTTATTCAGTTGTTTTATTGAATATGCTGTTAAGAGGAACTCATTATAGAACGGCTTCTTCACAAGATTTAGAATATGTCATATTTGCTAATGATCCTAAGTTTAATGCTTCTCATTTAAGAGGACATTATGAAGATACTGGATTAGCTTTAAGAGATGATCAAGAGCCAAATAGTTATCAGGCTAAAGATTTAATTAAACAATTGCAAAAAGAATTAGGATCAGAATTTAAATTACCCTATAAAATTGACTTAAGCAATTTAGAATTAAGATTGGATAAAAATTCTCCTAGTGAACTAGCATTCAATGTTTTAGATCCTAGTAAGGCGATTTATGCACCAATCTTAAATGAAAAAACTGGCAAATTTGAAGATTCAGACCCAAGTTTATTACAAACTGGATTACCGGGTAAAATTGAGCAATGGCAATAGAACTTTATATACATCAAAGAACGGTCTTTGTAGGTTGTTTCTTGGTGGGTTCCTGGATCTTAGCTCCGATGGAGGCATTCTTGAGGTCTCGCTTTCCGACTGTCGGGTAGTTGTTGTCGGCGAAGCCGACTCGCAAAAAATAAGACAAGAAATAAATAGAAAAGTTAAAGAGAAAAATTAACCAGATTTTGAATATTGATAAAAATAGTAATAAATTGTTGCAACAAGAGTGCTAAATACCACAGATATTATCACAGCTAAAATAGAATTCATCAAAAATAGCATTAAAATATTAACCAAAAAAAACACCAAACAGAAAATATAAAATGTCATACTGCCTGCAAATATTTTTGCTCCCGGTAGCTCTGATATAGGGATTAAATTAAACAATATAAACCAAAAACTTATTTTCAACCCCAAAAAAATATCAGCTGTTTTAAATATCCACATTAATCCTAAACAAAACAATAATCCAATAAAAACAATGTTTGAAATATCAAAATAACTTAAATAAGGATATTTTCTTCCTATAACTTCTTTTTTTACGTTAAAGGTTAATAAACTAGCAAAATAAAATTTTCCATTGCTAAATAAAGTTATTAATAAATTTAAAATAGGGGTCGTATAGATTAAAGAAATTTTTCTGCTTAAACTTCTTGGTCCTTTAAATTTATGTGAGTTCCATATTTTTATTGTTAATTCTGTTCCATAATGTCTTGCAGCTAGTTTTAATCCATAGACGTAAACCAAGACAATTAAACCAACAATTAAACAAACTAAGATTAAATTAGTAAACCAATTTTCAAAAATAAATTTTTTACTTCCATCATTAAAACCAAAAATTATTGTTAATAATAAAATTGCTTTAACTAAAGTCTTGGTTTCTGATAATTCTAATAACCTCTTTTTCATGACCTGCACCTATTATAGCTAGTATTTGTTTATCTTTTTCCTTATCTATTATTTTATTTAAAGCTTTTGCCATAATCTCGTTTCTCTCTTTTATTAAAACATTATAAATACTTGGGTAATCTTCTTTTACTTTATTAATAACTATTTCAATTAACTCTTCATTTGGAACTTTTGTTAAATCAAATTTTTCTACTACCCCTTTTTTAAAAATAACTCCCTTTAAAATATCTTTCAGAATTCTGAATTTTTCTTTAAAAGTTATATTTTTATTCAGTTTTTTCAAGGTTATTTCAATGTCCTGGTCTATTAAAGCTATTTTTAATTTATGCTTTTTAGCTAACTTAATTGCTGTAATCATTTCACTTCCTGGTTTTACTCCAACTAATTTTCCTAATTTTCTTTGTATATAAGCTCCAATTATGCTTAAAAAATAGCCTTTTAAGCCTACTTTTAGCATATCTTTTACACTAGATTTATGTTTTTGAGTTAATGCAATATATCTTTTTTCGTCTAGTTCTAGCGCAATAATTTCTGGCTTAAATTCCCCTATAAATTTCTTAACCTCATTGATGCTTTGAATAGAAATATGTGAAGTTCCGATTATCGTTAAATTATTATATTTTTGCATGTTATAAAAGAAAGCTTTAAATATTTAAAATGATCTTGTTTGTTAATAAAGGAGGCCAAAAAATGGTGTTAAAAACAAAAAACTTAACAAAAACATATGACATGGAAGTTTTTACTGATGATGGCTTGTACTTTGGCAACATAGAAGAGGTCATGATAACTTCTACTAAGGTTTACGGTTGGAGAGTAAAAGCAACTAAGAATTCTTACCTGACAAAAGTGTTAGGCGGAGCAAAAGGGGTAATTGTCCCTCATAACTTAGTAAAAGCCGTTGGTGATGTTTTTATTATAAGTAGAAACGCGATCCCAAGCTATGAAGAACAAGAATCTCAACAAAAAGAAGATTTAATGGAAGCATAATTTAAAAAAAGAGGATAATGGTAACCCCGTTAGGAAAAGCAATAGAGTTTTTTAGAGAATTTGGACTGTTTGATGTAGTTCTGCCTTTCTTATTAGTTTTCACAATTGTTTTTGCTATACTTGAGAAAACAAGGATACTAGGAACTGTAAAATCTGGAAAAGAAGAAATTCCAAATAAAAATCTTAATTCTATGGTTGCTTTTGTTGTTGGTTTATTAGTTGTAGCAACAGCAAATGTTGTTGGCTTTATTAATGAATCTTTGCCTAATGTTATTATTGTTGTTGTGGTTGCATTTAGTTATTTATTAATGATTGGAATATTTTTAAAAACAGAAGAATTTAATTTTTCAGACAAACATAAGGGATGGTTTAGAGCATTTATGATAATCACTTTTATAGCTGTTCTAGCAATAGCAGCAAATGCAATTAAAGTAGATGCACAAGGACACACTGCTTTAGATGCTATTTTATCATTTTTTATAGATAATTGGAGTGGGGCGATTGTAACTTCAATAATATTCTTAGTAGTTATAATATTCGCAATAATCATCGTGACTAAATCTGGGTCTAAAGAAAAAAAGGAGGGATCTTAATATGGCTACTATTTTTGATATATTTTCACAACTTCAATCTTCAGGATTTTTTGAGTTTGCATTACCATTTTTATTAGTTTTCACAATTGTTTTTGCTATACTTGAAAAAACAAAAGTTTTTGGAGTAGATGCAGACAAAGAACCAAAGAAAAATATTAATTTAATTGTCTCCATTGTTATTGCATTGATATTTATAAATCAATTTGAAATAATTGATAGACTAAATTTATTCATTCCAAAAGTGTCTTTGTTTATAATTATAGCTGTAATGTTCTTAGTGTTAATAGGAGTTTTTGGCGCTAATGTTCATGAAGGTTTTTCTGGAATAATGTTATTTTTATTTACAATAGTTTCCTTGTTGATAATTTATTGGGCATTACTTCCAAGTGCAGGGGGAGATTTATTTGGCGGCGGGGGTTCAAGTGATATAGGGTTTTGGCTGCAAGATAATGCATCTACTTTATTATTATTAGTAATTGTTGGAATAATAATCTGGGCTGTAGCAGGTCCTAAGAAAAAAGAAGGTGGTGGAGTATCTGGTTTTGAGAACTGGTTTAACAGAAATGTTGGTAAAGGGAGTCATTAGTTTATGGCTACAATTTTAGAAAATTTAGGCTTTTTAGAATTTTTTCTTCCAGCTTTTACTTTCTTATTTATATTTGTTTTAGTGTATGCTGTTTTAGATAAATTTAAATTAATGGGAGAAAATAAATGGTTAAAATTAATAGCTTCTTTTTCCGTAGCTTTATTATTTTTATTTTCTAAAGATACTTTAAGATTTGTAGAATTTATTACCCCTTGGTTTGTGGTCTTAGTTGTTTTAGCTTTATTTATATTAAGTTTATTTATGTTTATGGGTCTAAAGGAAGGAGATGTAGAAAAAACAGTAAAAGACCCTGTAGTTTATTGGACAGTATTAGTTATCATAATAATTTTATTAATTGTTGCAATCGGAGAAGTATTTACATTTGTAGCTCCAGACTCTGCAACAGGACAACCCCCAACAGAAGGATTAAGGGCTATAACCCACCCCAGAACTTTAGGAGCTTTATTTATATTAGTCATAGCAGCATTCGCAGTTAAATTTATTTCTACTGGGATAGAAAGTAAGTAATAAAATTGACTTTTTTAAATGATAGAATTATTTTTTCTTTTTGAGCTTTGATTTATGTGCTTTTAATTCAGAAGTAACTTTATTTAAGTCTTTAATATTGCTTGTTAATGGCTGCAGTATTTTTTGGAATACTTGCTCTAAAGCTTTCATTTCTATACTTACATCATTTATTCCTCTACTATACTCATTAATTTTTCCAACCATAATATTTTGTAATGCATTTAATCTTTCCTGAGTTCTCAATAGTTCTTGTTTTAAAGATTCTAAGTCATTATTAACATTCTCTTTCCATAAATTTAAATCACCCATTTTAGAAATAAGATCATCCCATTTTTCTTCTACAACAGCTTCTATAACCTGCTGCGTTTGATCGCTAGATAAGCTTGTTTGATTATAAGATGGGTATTGTTCTTGTGTTCCTTGTTCTTCTGAGTCTGGCGTTGGAGCTTCTTCTAAAAGTTCTTCAGGCTCTTCTGAATCTTGCGTTAGATTATCCATTTCTTCTAAAGGATTATCTTCTGGGATTTCTTCTGAAGCTTGATTTACTGCGTCATTGATTTCTTTATTTGAAAATTTTGGACTTAATGCCTTAATTATTTCTTCGTCTGAAATTTCTTCGTCTTTCATTTCCTTAACTTTCTCTGTGGGCGGTTCTTTTGCTATGATGTTCACCTCTTATTATTTTTTTAACGTCTTCTTCTGTAACAGAGTTTAAAGGATTTATTAGATTTATATATTTCTCTATAACTTTAACATCCTCTTTTTTTGCAAAATTTTGCATTTCATTTAAAATATTTTTCAGTAAAGACTTTATTTCATCAAAATCTTTTTTCAAATCTTTGATGTCATCATTAACAAATTTTATTTCTTTATTTAATTTTTTATACTCAGTAATCATGTTTTGGTTTATTAAAAACAGTCTGTCTCTCATTAAAGAATATCTAGACTCTAAAACTCGAACTCTTTCATCTGCAGTAATTGGTTGAAACTCAGGCATTTTCCCCCTCTTTTTATTTTATTCTTATAAGAGGGAACTATAAAAATGTTTCGAATCAATTAAACACTTTGTAATAAATAGATTTTTATATTAATATATTTGATAAAGAATATGCCATTTGAAAAAAAGAGTAAGGGTTATGAGATCATAAAAGAGGCCCAAGATAATATTCTTAAGATAGATGCTAATTCTTGGAGTTACCTTCCTAATATAGAAAGCAATCCCTTGGTAATGTCTTCAGTTATAGATCTATTAATAGAATTACCAAACATAACTAGAATTGTTCTTAATCAAAGAAGAAATTATATTTACGATTATGATCAAACTCAGATGTTAATTGAAATTGGAAATCTTTATAATCATTTAATAAAACAAAAAAGATTGTTAAATATTGGGGTGATTGAACAGAATCAATCATTCAATTATTCTACACACTGGAGAGATACACTACAAAGAATTGTTTTAACTTTATTAAAACAAGACCCAATAGGAGCATATGTTGAAACAATAAGAGAAATTAGAGAGGAAAAGATCAATTTAGAGAATACAGAAAATCCACAAGAACTAAGAACAAGGAATTCTTATATAGAATTGTTAACTTATTTAAAAAAACTTTTTGAATCATTAAAGCTTATTTCTTTAGTAAAGAATAATGTTGCGGGTTATCAAGTCTTAGAAGACAGAGGAATGTACAGGCAATTATTCAATCCAGCAATAACACCAGATTTTATGTTTACTAGATTAATGGCCGAGCCTCCAATAGACTCAGAAGAATTAGAGATATATAAATTAGACAAGGATACAGAAATTAACATTCTTAGAATTCCAAATGATATTAAATGTTTATATCATGTAAGTCCTCCAGAATTTAAAATCTCTGAAGATAAGTATGAAATCTTAGATTTAGCAAGAAAATCTTTAATTGAGCATAAACCTACAAAAGAAGAATTTACAGATCCGGAAAAGATGAGACAAACTTTTTTTAATATAGGAAGGGATTTAATACAAGAACTTGCAGAATATAGAGGATTAGAATTAACATTTAGTGAACTAGAACAACTAGCTCAAATTTTGGTTCGTTATACAGTGGGTTTTGGTTTAATTGAGGTATTATTACAAGATCCTAAAATACAAGATATTTCTATAAATGGGCCTATAGGACAAAGCCCTATTTTTATTGTACATCAGGATTATGATGAATGTGTAACAAATATAATCCCAAGTTTAGAAGATGGAGAATCTTGGGCATCTAAATTTAGATTGAGTTCAGGAAGGCCTTTAGACGAAGCCAACCCCGTTTTAGATACTGAATTAATATTAAAAAATGCAAGAGCAAGAGTTGCAATTATTAGTAGACCATTAAATCCAAATGGATTAGCATTTGCATTAAGAAGGCATAGAGATGATCCATGGACTTATCCTTTATTTATCAAAAATAAAATGATGAATCCTTTAGCAGCTGGATTGTTAAGTTTTTTAGTTGATGGTGCTAGAACAATATTATTTGCGGGGACAAGAAGTTCTGGAAAAACTTCATTACTAGGAAGCACTTTAGTTGAAATAATGAGGAAAAATAGAATTATTGTTGTTGAAGATACGCAAGAAATTCCTGTAGATGCTTTAAGGAACTTAGGCTATAATATACAATCAATGAAAGTCAGAAGTGCTCTTACGCATACAAGCTCTGAACTAGGTGCAGATGAAGGTATTAGAACGAGTTTAAGATTAGGAGATAGTAGTTTAATTGTTGGAGAAATAAGGTCTTTAGAAGCAGGGGCTTTATACGAAGCAATGAGAATAGGTGCTTTGTCAAATGTTGTTGCAGGAACAATACATGGAGCAGATCCTTATGGAGTATACGACAGGGTTGTTAATGATTTAAAAGTGCCAAAAACAAGTTTTAAAGCAACAGATATTATTGTTGTAAGTAATCCTGTAAAAACAGCAGATGGATTGCATAAAGCCAGAAGAATTTTACAAATAACTGAAGTAAGAAAACATTGGCAAGATGATCCTTTAAAAGAAAATGGATTTATAGACTTAATGAAATATGATACTAAAGAAGATACTTTAAAACCCAGTCAAGATTTAATTAACGGAGATTCAGAGGTTCTTAAATCTATAGCTTCTAATATAAAAGAATATGCAGGAAATTGGGATGCTGTTTGGGAAAATATTTTATTAAGGGCTAGAATAAGGGAAGCATTAATAAATTATAGCATCAAGATTAAACAACCATTATTATTAGAATCAAAATTTGTAGTAAAAAGCAATGATGTTTTTCACCAAATTTCAGATAATATAATTAATGAAATTGGGTTTATAGATACCAAAAGAGTATTTTTTGACTGGAATGAATGGATTAAAGAAGTTATAAAGAAAAAAGAGTTTTAAAAAAAGAGGTAAAATGGATCAGGATATCAAGAAGATTCTAGATAAATATCAAACTAAATTAAATGAAAACGTTAAACTAGTTGAGGATTATCAACCTGGTGAAACTCAAGACTATAGAATTTTTAGAGAAGAAGCTTTAAGCAGGACTTTAACATCTTATGAATATTTTTGTAATGCTTTTGAAAGCATAATTAAAGTAAAACCAAAAGAAAAAGATTATGATGACTTAAAAAAATCTATTGAAACTAGCCATCTGCAGATTAATCCAGAAGGCGCAGCTAGTTTTGCGTTCTTTATATCTTCTTTATTAGTTTTAGCATCTTTAGGGTCGGGAGTTTATTTTTTTCTTGCAGGAAAAGCTGAATTATTATTGTTTAGTATGTTATTAATTTTAATTTCTGTATTATTAATGAAACCTTTAACAAAAATTCCTAACCTAATTGCAGCAAGATGGCGTTTAAGAGCAAGTAATCAAATGGTTTTGTGTATATTATATGTTGTTATGTATATGAGACACACTTCTAATTTAGAACATGCTATCAAATTTGCTTCAGATCATATTGGAACTCCTTTATCTTTAGATTTAAGAAAAGTGTTTTGGGATATTGAAACAGGAAAATTTAGCACCATAAAACAAAGTCTAGACAGTTATTTAGAATCTTGGAGAGATTATAATCTAGAATTTGTAGAAGCTTTTCATTTGATTGAGGGAAGTTTATATGAATCTAGCGAAGACAGAAGAATAACTTTACTTGAAAAATCTTTAGAAGTAATGTTAAATGGAACTTATGAAAAAATGTTGCATTATGCCCATGAATTAAAAGAACCAATCACAATATTACATATGCTTGGAGTTGTTCTTCCTATCCTAGGATTAGTAATATTGCCTTTATTTGGAAGTTTACTTCAAGGATCTAGTTTTATTAAAGTAATTGTCTTATTTTTACTATATGATGTTTTTCTTCCTATTATTGTTTATTTTATTGGAGTAAATATACTGGCAAAAAGACCAACAGGATATAGTGAAACAGACTTAATTTCTGAAAATCCTGAATTGAATAAATATAAAAATATCTTAATAAGGTTTGGAAATAGAGAAATACAATTAAGCCCCTTTTTTATTAGCTTTTTAGTATTTTTAATTATAAGCTTTATTGGAGTAATGCCATTATTTTTCAATTTCTTGGGAATTCAAGACTTTCCATTATTAGGATTACAATTTTTTGATTTCAAAAATGATATAGGTGGAATTTGCAAGGTTAATGAGCCATGTTATGGGCCTTTTGGCGTTGGTGCTGTAATTTTAGGATTATTTTTTCCTTTAGGAATAGCTTTAGGCTTTTCAATATATTATAAATTTAGAACGAGGAAATTAATTAACTTAAGAAATGAAACTAAAAAACTAGAACTAGAATTTGCAGGAAGTTTATTTCAATTAGGAAACAGAATTGGAGATGGAGTTCCTGTAGAAGTGGGTTTTGGAGATGTTGCTTCTAATATGTCTGGAACCCCAACAGGAGATTTTTTTGCAAGGGTAAGTACAAATATTCAAAAATTAGGCATGAGCGTTAAAGAAGCTATTTTTAATAAAAGAACAGGGGCTATATGGGATTATCCTAGCAGTTTAATTGAAAGTAGTATGAAAGTTTTATTAGAGAGTTCAAGAAAAGGGCCTATTGTTGTTAGTAAGGCATTAATTAGTATTTCAACTTATATAGATAAGATACATCAAGTTAATGAGAGATTAAAAGATTTATTAAGTGAAGTTATTTCTAGTATGAAATCTCAGATAAGTTTTCTTACCCCTATAATAGCTGGAATTGTTGTTGGAATTTCAACAATGATTGTAACAATATTAGGAAAATTAACTTCTCAATTATCTCAAGCAGGCATTGAACAAGCAACTCCTGAAACGAGTAAGCAGCTTCCAGCTTTATTACAATTATTCGAAATCAAGAATATTATTCCAAGTTATTATTTACAATTAATAGTCGGGTTGTATTTAGTAGAAATAGTTATTGTCCTCACTATTCTAGTAAATGGGATTGAAAATGGGGCTGATAATTTAGCTAAAGAAAACTCATTAGGTAAAAACTTATATAGAAGTAGTTTCTTATATATTTTAGTATCGTTTTTCGTTACATTAATATTCACTTTATTAGCTTCAAACATTAATTTAGGAACATGAAAAAAGGAGAATTACCATATTCAGAAATAATTATTTATGTATTATTAATTGCTTTAATAGTAATGATTTTTTTTATAGTTAACGGGAGGCTTCATTTTGTTAAATAGAAGAGGAGATATAAATTCTATCGTTAAAATTATTTTAACTGTAATTGTTTTAATTATTCTTTATAATGTATTTACTTATGGATATACAACCTTTATTACAAGTGAAGGAAGTAAAGAAGCTTGTAAAAACTGGGTTAATTTACAAAGCATCTCTGCATTAAAAGAATTTCATTCATTTGAATCAAGTTGTGTTACAACAGAAGATACTATAAAAAATGTAAAAACAGAAAATGAAATTTACAAAAAATTAGCTGATAATATGTATGATTGTTGGGATGAATATGGACAAGGAGAAAGTGACTTTTACAGTGATTTAATAACCTTTGAAAATGGCCTTAATGCCCCTCTTTATTGTAGAGTTTGCAGCGAAATAAAAATAGATCCTAGCTTGGAGCAAAGTAAAAGAAGCGTTGATATAGATAAATTTGAAGAATATTTAACAAATAATCATCCCCCTGGAACCAGAGAAACATACGCAGAATTTTTTACAAAAGCAGATAACGCTAAATTAAATTTTGGTTCGGGAAACTTAGAGTTAAACCCAGACAAAAAACTTTATATAATGTTTACTGCTTATAAGGGTAAAGCACCAACGACCTTAGACCAATTAAAAGATATTGGAGGCTATGCTCTTGAGAGTTTTGGTTTAGGAGCAATTATTCAAGGAAGAAAAGGAATTAGTATTAAAGGGCTGAAAGGTAACCTTATCTTTGGATTAGGCTTGACTGCAATTAGACAAGTTGCGACCTATACATATTTGTATCCGGGTTTATTGTTGGTTAGTAATGATGAAGTTAAAGATAATTTTTGTAGTAGTATTTATTATAAACCAATAAACTCAAATAAATAAAACATTTAATTATTTATTTTAATGTTTTTTAATTTTATTTCTGCTTCTGAAAGTTCAGGAGAATCATTTATAGCATTTAACATAATCCTAAAAATTCCTTTGCTTAAATTATTAATATTAAACTCTTCATTAAAACTGTAAGAATCTTCTTTGCATTTTCCAATAAATTTTACTAAATTATTATCAAAATAAATTTCCCAATGCATTGTTTTTCCAGGTTCGTATGCTGCCATTAAATTCATTCCATTTCCTTCAGAACTTCTTCTAGGGATTTCATGATCATCTATCCCAATATAACAGTTTGCTGCATACCCTTTTACTGTTTCTAAATCAAAACTTAAACTAGCTTTTTTATTTTTAAAATCATAAGGAAAATCTACTTTTATCCAAGTTAGATCAAATTTTTCTGAGGTAAAATCACACCCTTTTGCATATAATATTATTTCATCGTTATTAATGATATGGCTACTACAGTTATTTTCAGCAGAACTTATTAATAAATCTTTCAATGAAAAATTATTTTCTATTTTATCCTTTAAAAATTTATATGCTAAAGTATTGTGATTGCTTAGATTAAATTGCTCTTCTTCGTAATATAAAAGAAATCTTACAACTTCCGAAACTCTTTTCACTTCTTCTTGAACAAAACCTTCTATTCTTTCATCTCGGTCTTTTTTACTTATTTTTAAATAATTTAAGATAGACTGCACTTTTTTATTATCTTTAAATGCAATATCCAAAACACTATTTGAAATTAAAATTAATTTATTTGGAAAACTTTCTCGTGCTTTAATGTAAGCTTCTTGGTATGCAAAATTTTCATAACCATTCATTAGAGAAGAATAAAGTCTTGATTTTAAATTAAGAATTTCTTCAACACTATTTTTTGGACTAATTTTAAGTATCTCACTTTCTAAAGACCTTAAATCTTTAATTATTGATTTTGTCTTATCATCATTTAAGAAAAAATCTTCAAGTAAAGTACTGAAATCTCTTTCATTATTTAGTTTACCTTTTTTATATCTGAGTAAAATTTCTTTTCCCAATTTATTTGTAGTTTCTTTAAACTCTTTTTTATATTCTTTTTCAAAACTTAAACTTATCTGATCTTGTTTATCTTGTCTAGCAATCATAATCTCTGTTCCTAATTCACTTACTTTTTGAGTTGCGTTGTTGATAAATTGGTTTAGTTTTTCATGATTTTTAGTCTCAGAAAATAAATTGATTATATCTTCTAAATCAGAAACCATCCATTTCTTATCAAAATAAAAATCAGAAGCTAGCGCTAAATTTTTATAAAGATCAATTTCTTTTCCCTCATCTCCAATAAAATTATCTTTTTCATAAATCTCATAAACATTTTCTCTCTTTTTTTCATTTATGATGTGATTTTGAACAGAATATTGTTTACCATTATAACTCATAATTATTTTTTCTTGAGCTTTAGAAACCCCAATGAAAGATAAATAAGCACTTAACAAGTAAAAACCTATTTTTTTCATATAATTATAAAGAGGATAAATTATATAAATCTTATTAAGCAAATCTTTAAATATAAACAGATTAAATAAATATTGTGAATAAAAAAGCAGAGTTTGGTTGGGAAGAAATAGCTAAAATTATATTAGCTTTAGTTTTTTTAATAGCCTTAATTTTAATAGCTTTTGTTTACAAAGATAAATCAATTCAAGTTATAGAAAAAATAAGAGATTTTTTTAGATTCGGAAGATGAAAAAAGCACAAATACATTTAGAAACCCCGATAAAGATATTCTTGATTGTTCTAATTTTATTAGTGTTAATACTTGGAGTCCTACCACTTTTACAAAAAGGAAGTAGTTCACCAATAAAAATATTTGATTCTTGGTTAGAAAAATTTGGATTTTCAAATAATGAACAGGATTTAAACACCTTAAATGACTTAGCTCAAAAAAATTTTGATAATCTAATTTCAGAAATGAACTCTTGTATAAAAACCAAAAAAAATAACTGTAAATGTTTAACCAATGGTTTTAGTGATTTTAAAGATATTCATGCTATTGAAATTCAACATGATAAAATGAGGCTTTTATTAGTCAACAATGGAAATGAACTAACTAAATCTGAATCTAAAATAAGCCCTCCTGAATGTTATACTACTAGAGATGGTTTTGCTTTACTGTTAAATCCTTCTAAAATAACATTTAATGATGGAATAAAATTAGATGATAGCAATGGAAAAAGCTTAGAATTTAAAAAAGAAGTTTATGTTTTATATAAAAATCCATCAAATGAATTATGTTGGCTAACTAATGAACGTGACTCAGGACCATTAGAGGTTTGTAACTAGATATAGAAAAGCTTATATAATAAAATGTTAGACTACAGTAAAGGTGATATGATGGATAAAAAAGGAGCAGAACTTTCTTTTAATGTTATTGTAGTAGCAATTTTAGTCATATTAGTATTAGTAATTGTTGCTTATTTTTTTATCGGAGGAGTAACTAAACTTGTTAATCAAATTTTTGGGGTAGGCCCTGATGATATCAGTACAGCATCAAGTTCTTGCAGTTCTAAATGTTTACTTGCTCAAAGTCTTGATACAACTTCGAAAAAATCTTCAGAATATTGTAGAAAAACTTGGAAATTTGATGTGGATGGAGATGGTCAAATTGATAAAGATGCAGAAGGAAATATAAGAAAATATCACTGTTATGAAAGTCCAATTAGTCAAGACTGTGCTAGCGTAAGAGATTATTGTCCAGAAACTGCTTAAAATGGATAAAAAAGGAGTGGAGTTAAGTTTCGAGACTATTGCAATTTTAATTCTTATTCTTTTAGTTCTTGTTATTCTAATTTTAACTTATGGATCACAATTTTCTAAGTTATTTGCAGCTCTAGGGGGATTTTTTGATTAAGATGGATAAAAAAGGTATTGAGACTGAAACATTAAGTTTTGTTGGTGCTTTAATAATCTCTGCTTTAGTTGTTATAGCTTTAGTAACTGTGATCTATATTATTATTCCAAAATCATCTCATGAAGATACTGATGTTCCTATTTTTTATTATAAAACTTTAGTTAAAGACATTAATGAATTAAATAATGGAATTAAAGTATCATCTTTTAGTTCTAATAAAGATTATGCATTAATTGGTTTTAGTAAAGATTTAAAAGAAGTGAATGTTTTAGAAGATAAATGTGGAAAAGTGGACCTTTCCCAGGGTATCATAAAACCAGATTCTTGTCAAGGAAATGCATGTTTATGTATTTGCGAAGTTGATCATGGTATTGTAGGCTTTGGAGGAGGTTTAAAGATAAGTTGCAATACAGAGAAATCTCAATGCCAAGTATTTAATCAAAATATTCTTGGAGATAATTTATGCAATTATCTGTTATATTATAATGAAGATAAAACTGCAAAAGAATTAGAAATAAACAAAAACAATGATGCAATTATAATTAAGCAAAAAAATTCTAAAACTTTATAAATTAGCTTTACTCTTTATAATCATGGATAAAAAAGGAGCAGATAGCAGAACTATTTTATGGACATTCTATATTTTACTTGTTTTAATTATGACTTATTTTTTATATAGTTTTATTACAGATGTTGGTTCAGGAAAAGGTTTTACAAAGAAATATTTTATTAATGATTTAGGTTTAACTTATGATGCCTTGCCTAGTGCAAATGGAAATCTTGAGATCAAATACAAAAATCTTAACAGTTATAACATCGTTTTTGATAAAAAAAAGATAAAACTTCAAAATGAAAATTTGGAGTATAATTATGTTCAAGATTCTAATTTTAATATGTTTTACGGAGATCTTTATTTAAAAGAAAATTCTAAATTAATTATAACTAAGAATGGAAATGAGATTACTGTTAATGTTAATGAAGAGTTTGTTCCTGGTGGGGGCGAAACTGGCGGAAGTGGAGCGCAAAATAAATTTTAAAATGAACCTGAACAAAAAAGGAGAAATTTTTAATTTAACAAAAGAGTGGATACTTTGGATAGTTAGAGCAATTGTTTTTTTTGTAATCTTTTCTATAATTATAATTATTATTTATATTCCTTTATTTTCTCAAGTTAATGCAGATGGATTAAAACATTCATTACTAAGACAACATTTGATTTATGATAAAAACTGTTTAGCTTACGAAAATGATAAAGTTTACCCTGGAATTGTTGATATAAAAAAATTTAATAAAGATAATTTAGAAAAATGTTTTAATTCTCAAGATCATGGAGTGCAAGTTACTTTGAATAATCATCTTATTAAATTAAACGAGAAATTAAATAAATTTGAATTTTGTTTTGATAAAAAAAGTTTTTATTGCAGTAATCAAACTTTTTATATTTTAATAAAAAATAATGACAAAACAGAGCAAGGAAAGCTAAATATAGCTATTATGAACCAAAAATGAAAAAAGCACAAGAAGAATTAATGTTTGTATTTAGTTTGATCTTTTTAGTTGTTGTTTTAACTTTATTTTTCATAATTATGAGTATAGCTTCTCATGATAAAATAAAAAACCAGATAGATTCCTTAGAAAATGGAGAAATTAATATTAATCTTATTAATTATCTAAGAACACCAACTAACTTTAATAATCTTAGCATTTCTGGATTAATTACTTATTCTTATCATACAAATAATTATGATAATCTAAAAGTCATAACTCAAGATTTTTTTGATAAATTTCATGATAAAGAAAAATGCCAAACTATGCTGATTAATGTTCTAACTAAAGATGGTGATAGGGTTTTTCAATTAATTAGTTCTGGAAATACTAAAACAACTAAAGATAAATTTGCTTTAAAATCTAACTCTATTTTTATTCCAACTTTAGATGCAGATAACAAACTAAAAGTTACATATGTAGAGGGATGCACAAATGAATAAAAAAGCTATTTTTATGCCAACCTTAGCAATCGCGACTTTATTTTTATTGATATATGCTTTTTATGTTTTTATAGTAAAAGATCCTACAACAGAATATTACGGTTTAGTTGGAAGTAATCAAATTGCTATAACAAATGCATACAAAGATGCTGAAAATGATTTATTTTATGCAGAACAAGCTGTAAAATATTCTATAGACAAGACAAGCGAAGAATTTTCGAATAATGGCGGTGTTAATCAAGAATGCAATAGTCAATGGGTATTTGATGATCAAAAATGCAATCCAGATTTAGAAAACAATTTTAATGCTATTTTAAAAAAGAACTTAATTAATTATGGTTTAGATTTAGAACAAAGTAAAATTGAAAATAATATAATCCAAGTAAAGCTAAAAGATAAAATTTATTCAAATAATTTAACGAATTTGGAGTTTAAATATAAAGTAAAACAAGAATTTAAGGAAGAAATAGCTTTAGATTTTAGTAATTTATTAAATATTAAAAATAACCTTTATTCTTGTACAATTAAAAACAAGCCAGATACATGCTTAAATAATTTTATAACAAAAGGAAGCATTATATACTTCACTATAGAAAACCATAAAAACATATTCACCCTATCTCAGAATCCAGGATTCAAGAAATTAGAATTCAAATTCAATATAGATAATGAAAACCCAAGGAAAAGGAGTTTTTAAATGATAAATTTAACTTATGAACAAATCATTGAGAAAATACAGAAAGAAAAAGGCATAAGCATTACAGAAATTGATGTTAAAATCAAAAAAAAATTAAAAGATTTAAGTGATTTAATAAGCAGAGAAGGAGCAGCTTACATTGTAGCTAATGAATTTGGTGTTAAAATATTTGAAGATTTTAGCAAAAAAACCTTAAAAATTAACCAGCTTGTTCAAGGGATGACCTCTGTTAATATTGCTGGAAAAGTGTTGCAAGTTTATTCTGTAAGAGAGTTTGATACTGGAACAAGACAGGGAAAAATTGGAAGTTTATTATTAGGAGATGAAACAGGAACTGTAAGAGTTGTTATGTGGGATACAAATCATATTAGAGAAATAGAAAATGATAACATAAGGCTAGACAAGGTAGTTAAATTAAAAAATGTTTATATAAAAGAAAACAATGGTTTTAAAGAAATACATGTTGGAAATCGTTCTAGCATAGATTTAAACCCCGAGGAAACTATTAATGAAGTTAAGTTTAGTAATCCTGTTACACTTACGAAAAAAGAAATTAAGGATTTAATTGCAGGAGAAAATGCGATAATTTCTGGAACTATTGTTCAGGTTTTTGAACCTAAGTTTTACGAAGCATGTTCTCAATGTAATAAAAAAGTTAATCTTGAAACTAATAAATGTGAGAATCATCCTGCATCTGAAGTTAATTCTCAACCTATTTTAAATCTTTATCTAGATGACGGAAGCGATAGCATAAGAATAGTTGCTTTCAGAAATTTAGCTGAAAAAATCATTGGAAATATAAAAGAAATTAAAACTAATCCTAATATTTTTGAAGAAGTAAGAAGTAATTTACTTGGAGAGCAATTTAAATTTAGCGGGAAAGTAACGAAAAACGAGATGTTTGATAGAAAAGAATTTATTATTTCAAGTTTAGAAGAACTTAAGCCAGAAGAAATTGCTAATGAACTTGTAGAAGAAATAAAATTATAATTGTTACTTTTAAGTGGTGTAAAATAGAAAGCTTTATAAACTAGTTAAATTTACTATTTTTAGAGGTAATTAAAAATGAAATCAACACAAGGAAAACCAATAATTCAAGTAAATGTCCCTTATATATTCCAATTAGAATATGATGAAGCTGGAAGAGAAGCTGTAAAAATGGTTTTAGATAAATATAAAAAAACAAGAGCAGCTTTAAATACTTTTAATGTAGAAGATAATGGACCTGTAAAAGGAAGCAATATTTATGCAAGATTTGCCTTAGCAAATTCTTATAGAGAATTAACAAAAGAAGATATTCGTCCTATTAATGCTAAAGAAAGTGAAATTGCTTTAGCTAATGGCACTTTAACAGACCCAACTTCAACTTATGAAGATCTTGGGTTAATAGTTTACCCTGCTAAAGGAGCTAATCCGATATTATGGGGATATCTAAGAGATAAAGTTAAATCCAATTTTCCAAAAGTTAATTTAAATAAACCTTTTATAATTACAGGTTTAGCAGATATAGTTAAAGATTCTAGTTTAGAAGATGGATTAGGCTTAGAATTAAATGAATTAACAGAAGTTTATAATGTTCCAATTTTAAGTAAAGAAACAGGAACTTTTGATACTAATAATTCAGAATTACAAAAGACAGGATTTCCTAGTAAATTAGGAGAAGGAAAAAGAAATTTATATGCTGCAAAAGA
>Ga0209515_10001315_pt1 | contig 42114 bp, 56 predicted proteins | sample Subgroupgradi54m_FD_187454 | JGI IMG/M metagenome (GOLD analysis project Ga0209515, IMG submission 187454) | Subsurface groundwater microbial communities from S. Glens Falls, New York, USA - GMW60B uncontaminated upgradient, 5.4 m (SPAdes)... ... | reverse complement strand
CAAACTACCCGAACTAGCCCCGACATTAATGTCGCCTCGTTTGCGGAATATTTATAAAGATCGTTTCTTCCTCGACCGCTATGATCGAGACCCTTCCTCCGCCGTCGATAGTGATGACAAAACCGCGCCTGTGGTTCCTCTTTCATGTCTGCGGTTTCCCCAAGTCCGTTATTGAGCAGCTTACCGGCTGGCGGAAATCGCAGATTGATGCCGGTCTTGACCGCTGGGACATGCGCATGTTCGGGTCGGAGATCTTCTGGACGACAACTGGATTCATGGAAACGCACGTTGCCCAGCAGCTTGGATTCCTCTTCCCCGAGCTGAACGTCCTCGGATCTCGTTTCTCATTCCAGGAAGAGCTTCAACGTGTTCTTTTACGAGATGGTATACGTTGGGACAGGCTTGATAACGTCGCGACGCAACTGCTCGCCGAAATCGATCAATATTAGTGTCGCTCGTGGCGATGCGACGGGCTAATGATTCTGAGAGTCAGTCCATACGCAGCAAGAAGACTCAAGTTCTGAATGAGTTCATCGTATGTGTCCCCCAGAGCAAGAGGGTTGTCGATAAGAATGGAACATACATTCTTCTCTCGTGCCCGTTCGCATGCTCGCATGAATCCGGCGAACTTCTCGTCGTGTGGTTGTGTCATCCGACTGCTTAGTCATGTGCCGTTTATGAATATTTACGCGCCATTTTGCTCGTAGCGCCAACACTCCACGGTCGATGGCGCAAGAATATGTATAGGCCAGACGACTTTCGGACGGCTGCGATGACCTTCCCGAAGCACGCAGTCAACTCTGCATGCCCATTCGCAATTTGCAGTTGAAGAGAGCTGAAGATGGGGACATGCCTGACCGGGCCGCAAATGCAACGTTCACTAAGTTACAAACAACAAACGCGTAGCTTGGCACTTCTTCGCCGGACTCGCTTGCAATGATCTCAACCGTAGCTACACTTGAGAGACGTTGAGCGTTCTTGAAGAAAAATACGAGATACTTCAGGAGTTAGGGGCCGGTGCATTCGGCTATGTCAACGTCGTGAAGCGTCGCGTTGACGGACGGATCTTCGCCATGAAGAGGCTCAATGCGAGTGTCGCGCACGACGTTCGTCTGAGCATGCGATTCAGAAGGGAAATCCGCCTTCTTTCGGAGTTTTCACATTCCGCAATTGTGACAGTCTTCGATTTTGATGTTGACTCTGATCCGCCATACTATGTCATGGAGTATTCGCCGATAGGCCATCTCGGGTATCTCGCGGGACGTCTGAATGAGACGCAGGTTTTGGATGTGCTGACTCAGCTTGTCGCTGGGTTGACCTACATCCATGAAATGGGAATAATTCATCGCGACGTGAAGCCCGAGAACATCCTTGTCTTTCCACCCAGGCTAGCCAAGCTGGCGGACTTTGGAATCGGGATTGACCTGAACCGATCTACAAGGAGATTGACGTCAGTTGGGGCAGTCATCGGGACGCATGGATATGCAGCACCAGAGCTACGAATTCGTGGTTTGAAAACCGATCATCGCGCAGACATCTACTCATTGGGAATTGTCGTGCGACAACTATTGGTTGGAGACCGAAGTAGATTCGGATACTCGGTGCCGAACGAGACCAAAGAGTCGCTACTCGCCAAGTACTCACCGATACTGAACAGGGCTTCCGCAACTAATTCAGGCGAAAGGCATAAAAGTTGTGAAGATTTCCTAGGCGAAATGCGAGCTGCTTATGGTACTGCGTCCCAACCAAGCCCACCGAGGCTCGCCGAGTGTGAGTATCAGTCACCTAAGACGCCTCCTCTTGGAATGGTGTTAATTCCATCTGGAACGTTTCTTTTTGGGCGGGCGAACACGGCAATCTATGTGCCGGCATTCTATATCGATCGATTTCCCGTGACGAACGCCGGCTACGCGGAGTTTGTAAAGGCTACGGGTCGACGTCCTCCCACCCACTGGGACGGTGTTCGTCCACCGACTGCCCTGATGAATCACCCCGTCACCCACGTGTCGTGGGACGACGCAAATGAGTATGCCGCGTGGAAGGGTAAGGCTCTTCCAACTGAGCAACAATGGGAGGCCGCCGCGCGCGGAGTGAATGGAAACGTCTATCCGTGGGGAAACGAGTTCAGTGCGCTCCTCTGCAATTCAGCAGAGAGCGGACGACACATGACGACACCCGTGGATGCATTTCCTGCAGGGGCCAGCAGCTTTGGCGTCTTTGACCTAGTCGGAAACGTTTGGGAGTGGTTAGCCGACTGGTACAGCGATTCCATGCGGGTACAAAAGGGCGGCTCATTTTTTAACGATCTCACCTATTCCGCGACGTTCTATAGGGCGGGCGACGAACCACAGCACCGGACAGCTGTTTTCGGCTTTCGCTGTGTTGCTAGTTTTCCCTACGACACTGTTCGAGCCTCTTCACACCGATAGCGCGGGCGTGATATCGTCATGCTGAGCGCAGAGGACTAAGATGAGCCTACTTGAGAATGTATTGGAGACTTCAAGTTCGAACCACTTTACAGTTGGAATGCCGCTCTTGCGCAGCTACCACGAAAGCCACGCGTTACTCTATGTTCTAACGGAGGTTCTGAAGAAGATCGGATCCGAAGCCGAGAAATCCCTAGGCGCAGAGCTTGCGGTGGTCGCCTTCGGCTCATTTGGAAGACGTGACGCTAAGTTGGACACTTCCGACTTGGACGCGATGATCCTGATTCGCCATCCATCGAGCATCGACAAGAACAAAGTAAGGAACGCTGTACTCACACCTCTGTCCTCTTGTTGCCCTTGGTTGATTCTGGACGATGCTGAAGCGGTCCGTAGTTCTCGGTGGGACAGGGTGACAAACGTCGACCTTAAGTACGCAGTCTATGTCGTCGATGACTTGCTGCATAGCAAGGACGAAATCTCAGTGGCGAGACGGTGGCAAATCCTCTTTGAATCACAATGCCTGTACGGTCATGGCATGTACACCGAGGTGTGCATGAGCGTCCTTCCCCAAGTGCCTGAGAAGTTCAGGAAGTATATCAAAGCATCGCCGCTCGGCACGGTCAACTTCGATCGCCTCCTCACTGAGGTCCCGGATTACTTCGCACAATTTGAGAACCCAATATTGCTCTACAAGTCGGCGAGCAAGTACTGGAAGACGCAGTTCCTGCGCCAATTCTTCACATTTTCTAATGTTGTTAATTGCGTCGTTGGTTCCAAATGGACGAGTTCACCTGCTGTTATCGACGCTGCCAATCCCCTAGATTACTTGCAATCAACAACTGCCGACAAACTCATCCGAGTATTGCGCGCGGTGCAGGACACGGCAAATCAATTCGACAAGAGCGATGAACATGTATTTGAAGAAATCGTCGTAGCGCATCACCTCGAAGAAGTCCGACCAATTGGTGACGGAAATCTCGTTGTCGCCAGTTTCCGTAGCCTCGTTGTCCGGCTACTCGCGAAGTTTGCGCAATGCTGGGTTAGGCTCTACGACCCGCTCACGCTGCAACTTCTTCAACGCGTGCCCACGTCGAAGATTGCTCCCCACGCGGTATTCACGCCAACAATCGATGATCCTGAAGCGCGCGTATTGATGCAGACTCTAGCGGAGATGCAGTCGTCTTACCTCCGATACATGGCGGCCGTAGCGCAGTTGCTGGATCAGCTTGTCATCCCAGCTCGCAGTAGAACGACATCTATTGGACCAGCAAGCGCAATCCTGCGTCGATACTACGTCAGCTAGGTTCTATCGGTCTTCACGGCAGTGGGCCGAGACGGCTCAGAACGCCGACATTAATGTCGTTCTCCCCGTTCGCGCAGCACCGACGCCACAAACTCACGAAGCTGCGCCGGGTCGTGCATCAGCTCCTGCGTCATCTGCTCGGCGACACCGCCGACAGGTTGCTGTGCCATCTGCACTCGACCAAGTTCACGGCGCACTTCCTCGTTTTCGCGTCGGAGCTTGCTCACCTCATCGTCGTGGAGCACACGAATCGTGTCCTCCGTGTCGACGCCGGCGCGGTCGATGTAGCGATCGGGCATCGTCGAGCTCATCGTCCAGCCCATCCACTTACAAATCTGGAATCGACCGACACGTTTGCTCGCTAGCCATGTCGCACAGCTGTGGCGCAGCACGTGCGGCGTAATCGTGCGTCCAAGGACGCGTTTCGAAACTCGACGCAGCATCATCCCGATCGTGCGATATTCCAGCGGGAAGAGCTGTGCCTCGGGGTTGTCGCGATCAGGATGCGCCTTCAGCCAGTCCGCGATGTAGGGCTTGGCGCGATAGACCATCACAGTGCGCGGAAACGTCTTCGATACTTCGATACGCACCGAGAGGTATGTTCCCTTCTCTTCAATATTCATAATCCGGATATTGAGAAACTCCGAAATCCTTGCACCGCTTTCGAAGAGGAGCATGATCGTGGCCTTGTCGCGTGCCGAGCGGGCGTAGTCGACGAGACGGTCGACTTGTTCCGGCGAGAGTGCCGGCACCTCGGGCGTCTCGACCTGCGTATCGATCCACGAGACGATGGGCGGATAGATTTCGTTGCGACCGAGCAACCACTTGTAGAATTTGCGGAGAATCGCCTTGAAGAGGTTGCGCATTTGCGGGGCGTAATTCTTCGGAACGAGGCGAGCAGTCGTTGCCCAACCACCGCCTCGACCAGGACAGCTCGGAGCGAAGTATTCGAGCTGATTCGCCTCTAATCGAGTAATGAAACGCTCCATCTCCTCTTCTGTCACGACGTCAAAGTCTTTTCCCAGCCAGAAGCCGATGGCCTGCAGGGCGCGTAGGCACTGCACCGTGCGCGCTGCCCCGATGCGCCTCTTCCTGCCTTTGAGGACGGTCTTGCCGAGAAGACAGTCGTTGCAAAAGCGACGGATGAGCTCGACGTTCTTCGGTGTGAGCCCGTAGGGGTTACGCTCCAGCTGGCGCATCGACTGCTGCAACTTGTCTGCAAGTCTATGAGGATCTATTGGTTCATTTGTCATGGTGTCTCCATCGGGCAGTAGTTTCCGTAGGAACCCGAACAACTCGTGCAGGAAGGTCTGCGATAGTCTTACATCTATTGAGAGTTGCTTATAAGTTCTCAGTCGTTAAACAGGCTTCTACGACGAACCTGAACAGTCTTGGCGAAAGCTTTATAAAGAAGTGCTATTCCCCAGAGGTACAACTAAGAACCGGTTACGTTCACACTGACCTGAAAACGGGTTAAATGAGCGTGATCTGACGCCTGATAAAGCAACCATCATGGGATTAATTCTTTTGATGGACGCTCGCCATAGGTAATTATAGTGAGGAAGAAGATAGGGGTATTGTTTGAACAGTAATATCTATCTAATATATAAATGGGAGATTCACACCATCCACGACGGGGAAGCTTACAGTTTTGGCCTAGAAAGCGCTCTCGGCATACGCTTGTTCGCGTCCGCTCTTGGGTTAACAACGTGAAACCTAAACCGTTAGCGTTTATTGGTTTCAAAGCGGGTATGACTCATATCCTGGTTGTTGACAATCAAGCGAAGTCTCCAACTAAAGGCGAAAAAATTTCAGTTCCTTCAACGATTATTGAATGTCCACCGATGACCGTGGCAGGTATTGCGTTCTATCAAAAGACTGGTGTGGGGCTAATCAAAGTCACTTCTGTTTTAGCAGAGAAGCTTTCCAAAGAGTTGGCTCGTCGGATTCAGCTCCCAAAGAAAACAACTAAAAAAATTTCTGATGTCACTATTTATGATGATCTTCGTCTTCTCGTTCAGACCAATCCCAAAGATACTTCTACTGGTGCTAAAAGACCAAAGTTATTGGAAATAGCGTTGGGTGGGTCCAAAGAAGAGAAGATGATGTATGCTGCGGGAATTCTTGGACATGAAGTTTCTATTAAAGATGTTTTTGATGCTGGGGCAAGTGTTGATGTCCATGGGGTTTCTAAAGGGAAAGGTTTTCAAGGTACAGTTAAGCGTTTTGGTGTTCCTCTACGTCAGCATAAAGCAGAAAAGACCAAGCGGGGTATTGGTAACCTTGGTTCTTGGACACCCAAAAGAATTCAATTTTCCGTTGCCCAGTCTGGGAAAATGGGTTTCCACTTACGGACTGAATATAATAAACAAATCATGAAAATCGGTGCAGAAGGAACGGAAGTTAATCCCACGGGTGGTATTATTCGATATGGTTTAGTTAATGGTAATTATGTTTTATTACGGGGATCAGTAGTTGGGCCAAAGAAACGAGAAGTGGTGTTAACTCCCTCGCTGAGACCGGATCCAAAAATGTCAAAGGAGGCTCCAGAGATTAAGTATATCTCTCGCCGCAATTAGACGATGAAACTTTCAACTTATAATACACAAAAACAAAAAGTACATGAGATTGAATTGCCACTGCAGTTTCAAGAAGCATATCGTCCAGATTTAATTCGTCGAGCAGTTCATGCGTTGCAAAGTGCAGCGCGACAAGCGTATGGTGCTTCAGCGGAAGCGGGTTTTAGACATTCTTCGCGGGTTAGTAAACGTCGTCGTAATTATCGCGGGTGTTATGGTTTTGGGATTAGTCGTGTCAATCGGAAAATTCTTTCACGACGCGGGACGAGGATGTTCTGGGTGGGAGCATTTTCTCCACAAACAGTTGGTGGACGACGTTCTCATCCTCCAAAACAAATCAAGTTTATGGAAAAACAAATTAATCAGAAAGAGAATCAAAAAGCAATTCGTTCGGCGATGTCGGCAACCGTAAATAAAGAAGTGATCAAACAACGGGGACATTCTCTTCCGGTTGAATATCCTTTTGTGATTGATGCTTCTTTTGAAAATGTTGCAAAAACGAAAGAATTTGAAGATCTCTTGGAGAAATTGGGATTTGCAGTAGAATTAGAACGCTCACTTGTCAAAAAAATTCGGGCCGGTTTAGCAACAATGCGTGGTCGTAAATATAAACGAAGGAAGGGTATCCTTGTAGTCGTTAGTGGTGATTGTCCGCTCGTTAAAGCCGCGCAAAATATCCCTGGTGTTGATATTGTTGTTGCTCGCGATCTTAATGTTGAACTATTAGCTCCTGGTGCTTTGGCGGGAAGAGTTACTCTCTGGTCGGAAAAAGCATTAGAGACGATTAAAAAAGATAATTTATTTGCATAGGTTTATCATGACAACTAAAGAAACACAAAAAGTACGGTCTGGGATAACAGCGTTGCCTGTTAAGACCCCCATTAAAAATAATATGACAAAACCAGTCTCTGTCGTATTAGCTCCATTTGATCCTTATGCGGTGTTAAAAGCCCCTCTTTCAACAGAAAAGAGTATCCGTCAAATTGAATTTGAAAATAAATTGGCGTTTATCGTTGATAAACGTTCGACAAAAGAAGATGTAAAGAATGCGGTTGAACAATTATTCAAAGTTAAAGTCATTGCGGTTAATATTCAAAACTCTGTTCAAGGGGAGAAACGTGCTTATGTTCGGTTAGCAAGTGATAGTCTAGCTTCCGATGTCAGTGCTGATTTGGGTCTGATTTAGGTATTTAAAATGGGTAAACGCTTAATCCAACAACGTCGTGGACGAGGAACATTGACGTATACTTCACCTAGCTTCCGCTTTGAAGGAGAAGTAAAACTTCCGGCGTTGGATACAACGGGTGTTGTCATGGATCTTGTTCACTGTGGGGGGCATAGCGCTCCATTAATGGAGGTCTCATATTTAACAAGTCAAAATCACTTAATGTTTGCTCCGGAAGGGATACGGGTTGGTGATGAAGTCGCAGTCGGGAGCGGTGCCGTTGTTCGGGCAGGAAATGTTTTACGTCTGCAAGAAATTCCTGAGGGGACATTAATTCATAACATTGAACTTCGTCCTGGTGATGGGGGAAAACTTGTCCGCACGTCGGGTTCATTTGCCAAGGTAATCGCCAAAACAGAAAAAGATGTACGTATCCTCTTACCGTCGAGAAAAGAAAAATTATTTGGAGTTGATTGTCGGGCCGCAATTGGCACGATTGCCGGTGCTGGTCGAACGGAAAAACCATTCCTTAAAGCGGGAACTCGCTATATGAAGATGCGTGTTCGCAATAAATTATATCCTCATGTTTGCGGTATCTCAATGAACGCGGTTGATCATCCATTTGGGGGTAAGTGTTCGCACATCAAAGGTCGTCCAACACAATCTCCTCGTAGTGCACCTCCGGGTCGTAAAGTTGGTAAGATTGCTCCGAGCAGGACGGGACGAAGAAGATAAACAAAAGATAATAACCTAAAAACAATACTATAACCACAATAATAAACATAATAATACAAAGGTACAATAACTATGGCAAAAGAATTCACTTGGCGGGGAAAATCGGAAGAGGAAATTAAAAAGCTGAACTTAAAAGAGTTCTCGTTGCTTGTTCCTGCGCGTCAACGTCGCACTCTAGAACGAGGATTCACGCCTTTCCAAAAGAAATTCCTCAAACGATTGGAAGCTGGCGAAAATAATGTTAAGACTCACTGCCGGGATTTGATCATCTTGCCTTTAATGGTTGGAAAAACAGTTCGCATCTATAATGGAAAAGAATATTTTTCCGTGATTATTGCCCCTGATATGATTGGTCACTACTTGGGAGAATTTTCCCATACGCGTAAGAATGTTACGCATAGCGCAGCAGGTATTGGTGCTACTCGCTCCAGTAAATCAGTATCCGCTAGATAAACTAAGAAGGTTATACTACAACAATGGTTCAACATCACAACAACATGATAAAAAGCATGGAACATAGCGCTATGGCAAAGTCTCTGAACGTGCCCGTCTCGACTAAACATTGTATTGAGATTGCTAAAGCAATTCGTTACAGAAGTACAGATTATGCTAAGAAGTATTTAGGGGAAGTTGTTGCTTTGCGAAGAGCTGTTCCTTTTAAGACCTATAAACATAATGTGGGGCATAAGGCTGGAATGGCTTCTGGTCGCTTTCCAGAGAAAGCGGCGCGACAATTCATCAAATTGGTTCAGTCGGTAGAGGCTAATGCTCAATTCAAAGGCTTAAATACGACTGATCTTAAGATTGTAAAAATGACCGCAAATCTTGCTCCCATCCCAAGTGGCGGCGGTAGACTTCGTCATAAAACGAAGAGAACACATTTGGAGATTATTGTTCGTGAGCGAAATTCATCAGCGAAGAAAAAAGAGAGAATAGAAAAAGTTGTTGAACAAGTGTCTAGAGAAGCAAAAGTAAAAGTCGCAGAACCATCCACCCCTTCTGCTCTTAAAACAGAAGCAAAAACCGAAGAGAAAATGCACAGTAAAACACCACTCAAAACGGCAGAAGTTAAATCGGAACTTTCCTCGGAAGATCTCTTAAAAAAGGCGCAAGCACGAGCAGCCGCTTTAAATAAATCTGAAAATGATAAGAAATCTGTTGAACAGGTATCAAAATTATATGATGAGTTAACAAACAAAGGAACCCTGCGTGATGGGAAAACAACAGCGGTGAAGAAATAATGATTGAACGACAATTTATCGCCCAAAAGACAAAAGAGTACTACATTAAGAAGTACATCGAAGAACGTCTGAAGGGGGTAGGAATTTCACAAATTCGTCTGAAGAAAATTCCCTTGGGTGAGAAAATAATCATCTTGGCTAGTAAGCCTAGTTTAATTGTTGGTTCAAGAGGAGCGAACATTCGTGAATTAACCAAAGTATTGAAGACGCAATTCAAATTAGAAAATCCCCAGATTGAAATCAATGAGGTAAAAGATATCTTCCTTGATGCTAATATTGTTGCTCAGCGTATTGCTGGTTCGTTAGAACGTTTTGGTTCGGCGCGGTTTAAAAGTATTGGTCATAAGATTATGGAGAATGTAATTAACTCTGGTGCTCTCGGTGTTGAAATTATTATCTCTGGTAAGATCCCTAGTGCGCGTGCGAAGAGCTGGCGCTTTTATCAGGGCTATTTGAAGAAGTGTGGGGATATCGCGGTTAGCGGCGTGCGCAATGCTAAGGCTTCCGCTCTCTTAAAGAGTGGAATTGTAGGAATTAAAGTAGCGATCATGCCTCCTGATGTTGTCCTTCCCGATCGTGTCGAGATCCTTCCCGAATTGGTAACCAAAGTAGAGGATATTTCCTTATCTTCTAAGAGGAGTGATCTCGTTTCAGAAGAAGATGAACCAAAGAAAACGGTCAAAAAACGATCGAATACTCCTCGTAAGAAAAAAGAAGTAAAAACAGAATTAACAGCAAAAACAGAATTAACGACTCTCGTGTCATCTCCCACTTTATCGAGTGATGGGTTAGAAACTGGTGAGGAAAAACAATGAGATCAATTCAAGAATTCCGATCATTAAATGGCTCAGACTTGCGTAAACGATTAGAAGAGTTTAAAAAGGAACTCTTAAAGTTAAACGTACAAGTGGCGAGTGGAGCAAATACTGCCAATCCAGGAAAGCTCCGTCAGACTAAAAAAAATATCGCCAGAATTAATGGTTTATTACAACAACAGGAGGCAGATGCCAAGTAATGGTAGATGTCTGTACTCAATGTGGTCTACCTTTAGACCTGTGCGTCTGTGAGACGATTGCCCGTGAACAACAGAAGATCACGGTCAGTATTGAAAAGCGAAAGTTTGGCAAAAAATATACGGTTGTCAAAGGCTTCAAAAATGAAGTTAGTATCGAAGAAATCTTTCGCAAACTCAAATCAAAGTTTGCTTGTGGGGGAACAGCAAAGACAGGACAAATTGAGTTGCAGGGAGATCATAAATCTCGGATGAAAGCTGCGCTGGTTGATCTTGGTTTCCCTGAAGAAACAATTGAAGTATGAAGTTGAACCCATCAAAACAGAAGATATTTTTGATGGAAGGTAAATCAAATGACGCGTGAATCTGTGTTTTCCCAAGAGCTTATCGGCAGGAAAGTCACGATTAGCGAATCGACTAATCCCAGTCTTAGAGGATTGTCGGGAATGATCATTGATGAGACAAGAGCGATGATTGTCATTCGTGATCTTGAGGGGAAGAGATATAGTGTCCTGAAGAACTCAGTCACAATCACACTGGAAGGAGAGTCACATCTTCTTCGCGGTACGGCGTTGACAAGACGTCCGGAAGAGCGAATCAAAGGATAAAAATCAAAGAATAAAACCAAAGATAAACTTAAAAACATGAAATCAGAAATCCTGGGTGTACAAATCCCACCTAAAAACTGTACGGATAATAAGTGTCCTTTCCATGGTGAGATCACTGTAAAGAAAGAACTCTTTCGTGGCAAATTGATCAAGAAAGACGTAAGTCATTCAGCGACAATTGAATGGTCAAAACCATTCTTTGTTCCTAAGTTTGAACGTTACGAAGTTCGACGTTATCGAATGAGAGTGCACAATCCCGCGTGTGTTAATGCCGAGATTGGAGAAGAAGTACTCGTTGCTAAGACGCGACCTTTAAGTAAGACAAAAAATCATGTTATCTTACAAGTGTTGCATGGAGCAGAGAAAGTGCTTTCTTCTGCCTCAGAAGATGGCTTATCTGTCAAACCAGCTGGAAAAGAAACGATTAAGAAAGAAAATCGTCATGAAAATCATAAAGAATCAAAAAATAATAATCATAACAAAAGCAAAGATGTTGAAGAATAAATTAGAAAAATAATTAAAATAATACGTGAAAAAACATGAAAACACTTAAAAGTAGAATTCCTCGTGCCCTGCCTTCGCAGGCGTATGTTGCAACGTGTGATAACTCGGGGGCAAAAGTGGTTAAGATTACCTCGGTCATTGGTCACAAAACAGTGCGTGGTCGTTATCCCGCGGCAGGTATTGGTGACCTTGTGATGGTATCAGTTAAAAAAGGAAAACTAGAAATGAGAAAAACGGTTGTGCCAGCAATTATTGTTCGGCAGAAAAAAGAATTTCGCCGGCCGGATGGAACAAGAGTTAAATTTGAGGATAATGCGGCAGTAGTTTTGAAAGATATGAAGGGAAATCCTAAAGGGACAATCTTTAAAGGTCCAATTGCTAAAGAGGTGGCTGAGCGTTGGCCCGCAGTGGCTAAAGTGGCAAGTATGATCCTTTAATACGTTAATAGTAACAATAATAATATTGAAAAAGACGATGAGACAACGACAAAAAATAACCACGAGTTGGAAAAGAAGCACGCAGGTGCGTAAGCAGCGAAAATATATCTATCGTGCTCCTCTTCATCTTAAACAGAAGATGATGCACAGTCATCTTGCTCAAGAACTTCGTGAAAAGTATCATGGCGTTCGACGTATTCAGATTAGAAAAGGCGATAAAGTAAAAATTGCTCGCGGAGAATTTCGCGGTAAAGATGGAAAAGTTGAGCGTATCACTTTGAAAAAAGGCTTGGTTTACGTCTCTGGAATGGATCGAATTAAAGCAGATGGGTCAAAAGTCCCGGTTGCTTTCCACCCTTCCAATCTGATGATTGTTGAATTAGATCTTAGTGATAAGAAAAGGAAAGAAAAATTGACCGCCGAAAAAAATGAAACTTCCGTGGATCCGGAGAAACATTCATCGACAAAAAATACGATGAAGAAAGCAACTACTCCCCCCGCACATCATCATTAATGAGGTAATAACAAATGAAAAATCACTTAAAACGGGTTACGTCGCCCAAGACTTGGTCTCTTCCACGTCGGGAACGCGTATTCGTCACACGACCCAAACCTAGTGGACACCCTCTTTCCCAGGGAATGCCTTTGGGTGTTGTTATTAGAGATATGCTTCATCTTGCCTCGACGATGTCTGAAGTAAAAAAAGTATTGAACAACAAAGAAATATTGGTTGATGGTAAGCGAAGAAAAGACCATCGTTTCTTTGTCGGCTTGTTTGATACGCTTTCATTTCCTACATTGAATCAGTATTATCGTATCTCTCTCGATGAGAACAGTCATTTAACTTTGCTTCCAATTAAAGCTGATGAAGCGTCCCTGAAGTTGTGTAAAATCGTGGGTAAGAGTGTTGTTCCCGGGGGAAAAGTCCAATTTCATCTTCATGATGGAAGAAATGTCTTTGCTAGAGAAAATTCTCACGTTGGTGATACGGTTATGTTGACCTTGCCGGATCAGAAAGTTCAGAAAGCGTTCCCCCTTAAAGCAGGGATGATGGTGTTCCTTGATGCCGGTAAGAAAGCAGGGCAAAAAGGGATGTTGCATTCAGTTACTGCTCATGAAGCAGTCTATATGGTGGATGGCCAAGAGATTAATACAGTTACAAAATATCTGTTTGTCGTTGGTGAAAAAGAACCGGCGGTAACAATCTCGGTGAAACACTCTAGTTCATAACATATGACTGCATCATAAAATATGATTTAGCAATACAAACTATAACTATTCAACTACAATGGCAAAAAAAACAATTAATCCAATGCGAGAACTGCGGGTTGCAAAGATCACACTAAATATTGGTGCGGGTAAGAACGAGGATATGCTCAAAAAAGGTCTAAAGTTATTTCAGAAAATTGTTCCACTTAAACCAGTCAAAACGGTGACGAAAAAGCGTATTCCAGGCTGGTCTCTTCGTCCAGGATTGGAAATTGGTGCAAAAGTGACGGTCCGGGCTGGTGCAGAAGCTCTCCTTAAACGACTGCTTGTTGCCAAAGAGAATATCCTCAAAGCAAGTAACTTTGATCAACGAGGAAATTTCTCGTTTGGTATTCCTGAGTACATTGAGATTGAGGGGTTAGAATATGATCCGGAATTAAAAATTATGGGTCTGGAAGTCGCTGTCACTATCGAACGGCCGGGTTACCGGATCAAACATCGACGTGTAAAACAGACAAAAGTGGGAAATAAACACTTGATCTCTCGAGAAGAGGCAATTGATTTTGTGCGTGAAAAGTTTGCTATAACTATTTCCACAGAATGATAGCGAGATAATCATAATGATAAGACGTGAGGGAAATAATTTACAATGACAACAAGCGATTGGCGGAAAATGTTTACGCAACTGGATGCAAAGCCGGTTAAAAAGGCAAAGTACATTAAGCATAATCAACCAGCAAAGCGTTCCTGCGGTGTCACTCTTCGTAAATGTACAAATTGTGGTCGAGCGGGTGGACATATCAATAAGTATGGTTTACATCTTTGTCGTCACTGTTTCAGGGAAATGGCATTAAGTTTAGGATTCAAAAAATACAATTAACAATGATTCACAGAATGATAAGTCAAGGAATATATGAGGATAGAACAAAATGTTGAATGACCCATTGGCTGCGGCCTTAGCAAAAATCATGAATGCAGAAAAAGTTGGAAAGCGTGAAGTAGTTATTAGGCCGGCATCAAAAATGATCAAAACTATCTTGAACATCATGAATGAACGAAATTATCTTGGTACGTTCGAAGAGGTAGATGATGGCAAGGGCGGCTACTTACGTGTTTATCTTACGGGAAATATTAATCAATGTGGCGTAATCAAACCACGTTTTTCAACAAAGTTTAGAGATGTTGAGAAATGGGAAAAACGCTATCTCCCAGCAAAAGACTTTGGTGTTATTTTTATTACAACGCCAACAGGGGTAACTACCCATTATAGCGCAAAAGAAAAACAAACAGGGGGGCGTTTACTCGCATATGTTTACTAGACGATGAAACTGGACCTTACCCGAGAAATTACTTTTGGACAGAGTGTTAGTGCTCGATTGGATGGTAGTATGCTGACGATTAAGGGGGCAAAGGGAGAAGTTTCCCGAGAATTTAGAAGTCCTAAAATTCGGATGACTCTTGTTGACAAGAAGGTGCTGTTGACGGTTCAAAAAGCAACAAAGCGAGAGAAAACAATGATTGGAACATTTGAAGCTCATATCACCAATATGGTTAAAGGTGTAGAAGAGCCGCATCTTTACAAATTAAAAGTTTGTTCAGGGCACTTTCCAATGAATGTTAGTATTTCCGGGAAAGAATTTGTGATTAAAAACTTCCTTGGTGAAGCTGTTCCGCGAAAAGTTTCGATCATCCCTGGTGTTGCTGTAAAAATTGAGGGAAATGATGTGACGGTTAGCTGTCCTGATAAAGAGTTAGCCGGGAAGATGGCTTCGTTGATTGAAAATCTCTGTCGTATCACTAATCGCGATCGACGGATATTCCAAGATGGATGTTATATAACAGAAAAAGTCGGGAAAAAGATGTAGGTATAATAACAATAACCATGACCACAAAAACATTATTACAACTTCGGCGTATCGCAAAGAAGAGAAAACCTCACTTTGTCGTCAAAGAATCTGCATACATTGGTCGAGTGAAAGAGCGCTGGAGATTGCCGCGCGGTCGTCACTCTGCGGCTCGTCAACGTTATCGCGGAAGACCAGCTCAACCTCATCCTGGTTATGGATCGCCGAAGGCGGTGCGCGGGCTTTCCCGAGAAGGACTATTACCGGTACTTGTTCATAACGATGAGGAACTAAAAAGGTTAAATCCTTCTACTGACGGTGCGGTAATTGCTTCAACCGTAGGAAGCAAGAAAAGACTATTAATACTCGCTAGTGCTCTGCAGAATAAGATTCGGGTATTGCATGTGAAAGATATCGTGCTGCTCACTGAAAAAATTAAAAAAGAAGTTACTGAACGTCAGAAGAGACGGCATGAACATCAACAGATAAAGTCTAAGAGAATAGTTGATAAACGAAAGAGTGCTGAAGAGAAGCAGAAGAATAAAGAGGCAAAGAGTGCTGAGGCCAAAAAAGCGGCGGCAGCAGCAGCAGAGAAAGAGACAACTACGACTGAGAGAGCGGATGAGAAGCTAACAGAGAAAGAAGAGGAGCGCAAAGTCGCAGAAAAAACGATTACAAAAAGACAATAGGAACCAACTATTAATTGGAGATCAAAATCATGAACATCAAGAAAAAAATTGCCGCAAAAGTCCTGAAGACTTCGCCACAGAAAGTACGTTTTGCAGATGGTGCTCTGGAAGAGATCAGTAAAGCGATCACACGTTCAGATATTCGAGGATTAGTTGCCATCGGTAAAATTATCAGAATAAGACCTAATGAACACTCTCGAGTACGAGCACGGGAAAACGCCACGCAGAAAAGCAAAGGTCGTCGAAAAGGAAAAGGAACGAAGAAAGGACGTAAATTTGCATTGATTACGAGAAAAGAACGGTGGATGACCCGAGTACGCTTGCAACGCTCGTTCATTAAAGAATTGCGTGATAAGAATTTATTGTCCTCTAGTAATTATCGGGCGCTCTATAACAAGAGTAAAGGTGGTTACTTTAGGAATAAGCGTCACGTTAAACTGTTTATCACCGAACATCATTTGATTGAAGCAAAAAATAAAAAAGAATAAACTAAAAGAAAATGAAATCACAACGACCAAAAACAGTACAGTACCGACGAGTGAGAGAGCTCAGAACGAATTACAGCAAACGCTTGCAAATTCTTTTAGCTGGTAAGCCTCGTCTTGTTGTTCGTATGACCAATACCCAAGTATTAGCGCAAGTTGTAGAGTTTACGACGAGTGGAGATCTGGTTCTCGCTGCGGCGACGGGAAAGGGTCTGCGTGATCTCGGTTGGAAATATTCTTGTAAGAATACGCCCGCTTCATACTTAACCGGTTTGCTCATCGGAAAAGCGGCGGTCAAGAAAGGACTTCACGATGTTATTTTGGACACGGGAGTAGTAACTCCTCTTCATAAAAGTCGTCTTTATGCTTTTTTGAGGGGAGCCCTTGATGCCGGTCTTGCTGTTCCTCATGATAGTGAGAAAGAGATCTTCCCTTCGCAAGATCGAATTGAAGGAAAACATATACATTTAAAAAGTGACGCTTCTGCTGCACAGAAGATTGGATCCGAATTTGCGGCAGTGAAGAAAAAAATAATGGTCTGAAAATAATATCATAATAGTGAAATACAATGACACAACCTAAAAAAGTAAAACGAGTAGAAGAAGTGGCTACAGTCGTCGAACCATTAGAAACAAAGAGTGAGGAAATAATCAGTAAAGAAATCGAAGAAGTTCCTCGTCTTCAAGTGGACTGGAAGCCGGTAACAGCTTTAGGAAAACAAGTTAAAGAAGGCATTATTACTGATATTGATCAAATTTTTGATTCAGGATTACCGTTGTTAGAGGCTCATATTGCAGATCAACTCCTTCCTGGTTTAGAGGAAGATCTTCTGTTAGTTGGTCAAGCGAAAGGAAAGTTTGGTGGCGGTCAACGTCGTATTTTTCGACAAACACAGAAGAAGACGAAAGAAGGAAATAAGATTAAGTTCACGACGGTTGCGGTAGTTGGTAACCGTGATGGTTATGTGGGTATCGGGGTAGGGAAGAGTAATGAGACAGTTCCTTCGCGTGATAAAGCAAAACGCGCGGCACGTCTCAATTTAATTAGAGTTCGACGGGGAAGTGGTACTTGGCAATCTGACTCTCGTGATCCTACGTCAATTCCTTTTGCAGTTACGGGACGCTGTGGTTCGGTTAGGATCACGCTAATGCCCGCTCCTAAAGGAAAAGGTCTTTGTGTCGAGAAAGAATGCGCGAAAATCCTTTCTTTGGCAGGAGTTAAAGATATTTGGAGTAAGACGGAAGGACAAACTAAAACAAAGTTAAACTTGATTTATGCGTTGATGGATGCGCTTCGCAAATTATCAGAAGTAAAGATTCAATTTGATGATATTAAGAAGTTGGGGATTATTGAAGGTTCCGTACATAAACAGCAAACGATGGAGCAATAAGATGGTTGGAGCAAAAACGATGAATAAAGGACATGATGAAAAAGTGACGAAGATGGTTCGTCCAGCAGCAGCTCCTCTTGCTCATAAACAAGCGGGACAAAAGCTCGCCGTGGTGCTCATTCGTGGAAGTATTGATATGAATCAACAGTTAAAAGATACACTTAGAATTCTTGGTCTCTATAAGAAAAACCATTGTATTATTGTTGATAATTCTCCTCCAATCTTAGGGATGATTATCAAAGTTAAAGATTATATTACGTGGGGAGAAGTTAGCGAGCAGACGTTCAAAGAACTGGTTGAAAAACGCGGTAAAGAATTTAAAGCAAGAGAAACTGATTCTAAGAAAAAATATTCCTATCGAACATTGAATTATAATTCTAAGAAGTATAAACCTTATTTTGCTCTTAATCCCCCCATTAAAGGATTTGGTCGAAAAGGAATAAAAGTTGCGTTCCGTGCGGGTGGGGCGTTAGGTAATCGTGGTGAAAAAATAAATGATCTCCTTAAACGGATGATCTAAAAGGAATGATGCTTTATGGTTGTCTACAAACGAAAAAAAGTTAATCGCTATCGCGGTCATAGTAATCACGGGGGCGGAGCACGTAAGAAACGACGTGGCGCAGGAAGTCGTGGTGGACGCGGGATGGCTGGAACGGGGAAACGGGCGGGTCAGAAAAAAGCTGGTATGGCTCCTGTTCTTGGTCGACATGGTTTTCTTCCATTACGTACAGTGACAAAAGTAAAGACGATTTCCGTAGCTTACTTTACAAAAACGCGGGTGGAGAAAATGCTTAAAGCTGGTACGGCAGTTAAAGAAGGAACGTCTGTCTCTATTGATCTTAGGAAACTAGGGTACACTAAACTACTGGGAACGGGAACAACGACCCAAAAGCTTAAATTGACGATTGCTTCTTGTAGTGGCGGTGCAGCTGAGAAGATTAAAGCGGCAGGTGGAGAAGTAATCACTGCAGCGGAGAAATCTACTCCATCTAAAGAAGAATAATTAGAATAATCAGAATAATTACAATAATTAATCTGGTTGATCATATCTGTTGTACATACCATGGCACTATTGGAAAAACTAGTATCGTATCTTCCAGTGGTAGGTGGACCGCAACAGAAGAAACTTCCGTTTAATGTGAAGTTAAAGTGGACATTATTAATTCTTGTTTTGTTTTATGTTTTGGGATTAGTTCCTTTGTTTGGCTTAGGCGAGAATGCGTTACAACAATTTGAATTCTTGTCAATTATTCTGGGTGCTTCATTTGGTAGTATTATTTCACTTGGTATTGGTCCTTTGGTAACTGCTTCGATTGTCTTGCAGTTGTTGAGTGGGACGGGAATATTAAAGTTGGATTTAAATTCTCCAGAAGGACGGCAAAAGTTTCAAGGTTTACAGAAAGTTGCGGGTATTTTCTTTATTATTCTAGAAGGTTCGATTTATGTTTTAATGGGAGGTCTGGCGCCTTCGGCGGCGTTAGTTGGTACACCGCTCTATACTCAGTTAGAGGTGTTATTGATTTTTCAATTGTTGCTGGGTGGAATATTAATCATGTTGATGGATGAAGTGATTTCCAAGTGGGGTTTTGGCTCAGGTATTTCATTGTTTATTGTTGCCGGTGTGGCGCAACAGATTTTTATTAGAGCATTTAATTTTTTACCGTCGCCGACTAATCCCGATATTGCTGCGGGGGCGATTCCTGCTATTTTTCAATCTATCTCCCAGGGTGATCTGACAACGATGGCGCTGGAGTTAGCGGCAATACTCTCCACGTTGTTGGTCTTTGCGATTTGTGTTTATGGACAGGCGATGAAGGTGGAGATTCCGTTATCTTTTGGTCGTGTTCGGGGATATGGTATGCGCTGGCCGTTGAATTTCTTCTACACTTCTAACATTCCGGTTATTCTGGTTGCGGCGTTGTTAGCAAATATTCAATTATTTGCGCAGTTGTTGCAGCGCTGGGGTCATCCTCTGTTTGGAACATTTAATGGGGCTACTCCAGTGAGTGGTCTAGTCTATTGGTTGAATCACCCTAATCTTGTTCATAGTGTGATCACGGGAAGTTTGACTTTGACACAGATTGGACAGTCGTTGGTTTACATTTTAATTATGATGCTTGGTTCCGTTTTATTTAGTGTCTTTTGGGTACAGACGGCGGGGATGGATGCGAAGAGTCAGGCGCGGCAGATCTTAGCTTCGGGATTACAGATTCCAGGATTTCGACGTGATGAACGTGTTTTAGAGAAAGTATTGAATCGCTATATCTGGCCGTTGACGATTGTGGGGGGAGCATCGATTGGATTGTTAGCCGCTCTGGCGGATTTGACAGGCGCTTTATCGCGTGGTACAGGTATCTTGTTGGCAGTAATGATTGTCTATAAGATGTATGAAGAGATTGCTAAGCAGCATATGATGGATATGAATCCTGGTTTGAAGAAGTTTATGGAATAGGTAATTTATTGAATTTTCTTTACGATTCTTCCATTTCAAACAATAAGTAGTCTAAGAGTTCGATGTGATCTTTGATTCTGTTAATGACTCTCTTTTGCCATTTCTGACCCTGAGTCATTCTTCGTCTTCTTACTGGGAACGTATTCAAAAGGTCGTCACAAGACTGTTCTAGTTTTTCCAATAGTAATTCCGTTCTATCTTTTTCTTGAGGATTCTTATTTGTTAAAACGGCATCGACGCGATGATAGTTTTCTCGAAGTTTGTCAAATAATTGCGTTCCCCACGTTTCTAGTCTTATTCTTTGCTGTGGATCTTTTATTTTTCGACGTAGTTTCTGTTTTAAGAGTTGCCATTCGGCTTGGGCGCGAGTCTCATCTTTAGCTAATCTCTGAAGTGGTTCTCTGTTGAAAGGATGGAAGAGGCGAGATAAAAAAGCCATGTTTAATGACAATAAAATACCAACAAATTTATAAAGAATCCGTTCTCTGGTTAAACTATGTCATTCCTTGATCCAGTATTAAGTCCGGTACTACAACCACTCGTGAATCTTAGTCCTTTTTGGGCGATTGTCGTGTTGGCGTTAGGGATCTCTTTTCTCAGTACAATTGCCTATAAGTATCTCACAAATCAATCGAAGATGAAAGATCTAAAAGAGAAACAGAAAGAATTTCAGGGACGGATGAAAGAACTTCGCTCGCAACCTGAAAAAATGATGGAAGTACAGAAAGAAGCGATGAAAGTGAACATGGAATATATGAAGATGTCGTTCAAGCCAACTTTGTTTACGATGATTCCGTTGTTATTATTGGTTGGTTGGATGGCTGGTCATCTTACGTTTGAGCCGATCTATCCGCAAGAGACGTATAGTCTAACGGCAATGTTTAAAGCAGGGGTAACGGGGAATGCCGAACTCGTAGCTGATGCGGGGACGGAAGTGTTGAATAGTGCTTCGCAGGCAATTACGGGTGGAGCAGTGACGTGGAGTTTACGCAGTACGGAAGGAGAACATAGTCTGGATGTAAAGTTAGGATCGCAAGTTGAGACGAAGAAAGTGATTGTGACGAAAGAAGTAAAATATGCCGATCCAATTCAAGTATCTGATCATTCTGATATTGAGAAGATTCAACTTAATTATAAAACGCTTAAACCTCTCGGGACGAAGAGTCTTTTTGGCTGGCATCCGGGCTGGTTAGGGTTATACTTTATTTTTTCGTTGATTGGCAGTTTGCTGTTTAGGAAAGTGTTGAAGATTTATTGAAATTTTTCTGTTAGTATTTCTCGTACGAGATTTAGTAAATCTTCTGATTCTAGATGATTTTTATTATGATATTCAACTTTTCCTCGATACTCTACTTGCGATGAGTCTAAACTACTTCCAGATGACCAGAATAATGCGGGAAATGTGTAGCCATCCCGTCCAAGTTGGTTCAGAAGGTCGTAACCGTTCATCACTGGCATTTCATTATCTGTGATAAGAAGATCAGGGCTTTGTTCTCTCACCAATTTGAGAGCTTTGCTTCCATCTTCGGCAGTGCGTACTTCATATCCAACATCTTCGAAGAGTCCTTTGAGAGCACGGCAGAGATTATTGTTGTCTTCAGCGATAAGTATATTTTTAATCATATTTTCTTATTCAGACGTTATTTATAAACTTATTGAAGCATTTAGGGAATATCATCTTTAGTAGCATCTGTGGTTATCTCTTCGCTTTTCTTGATGTTTCTTTTAGCGATGTCACATTTCTTCTTGAGATCTTGACGTGTGTTTGGATTTTTAGAATGATTAACATAACGTTCTGGTGAGGAATAGAGATGATATGTTCTTCCATGTTTGTGGACAAAACACTTTTCCCTTTTTGAGAGTTGTTCATATTCTTCTTTAGTTAACGGTTTAAGATGATATTTTATGACGATTTTGCCTTTCTTAAAATCTCTTGCAGCAAAGACTCCTTTGCCGAAGATCTTTCCTTTTTTGATAACATTATTCATAATAAAAAGAGTGAAAGCGAGAAAGTTTATTAATATAATCACTATTTAATCTATCTATGGACATTACACTCTTTGTTTTAGATTCAAAGAAATCATCATTAAAAGAATCAAAGAGAAAAACTAAATCAATGTTTGGTGTTGATAAGTCTCTAAGATGGAATTGAAAAGATCGGCTGGTCTTCAAAGAATGGTAGATTCAACCACTTTTAAATTTTCCTCCTAAACATTTATAAATAAGTGCTTTATCGAATAGATTAATTAAATCCTTTATAGGATTAGATCTTGGAGGCAACTCGGATCACTGAAGCAGTCTTTGTTTCGTGTTTTCTAGTTCCTTTAATGATGAGATTAACAATATAAAATCTATAGTGAGGTACAAACAATGCCACGAGGAATGTTTAAATCGGGACGATTTAGGAAAGTATTTGTAAAGACGCCGGGAGGAGAAGTACATCTTCATTACCGTCAGCGAAAACCAAGTAAAGCAGTATGCGGCACGTGCGGAAAAGTATTACCAGGTGTTCCACATCAATTGCCAGTCGTATTGAGAAATATGCCCAAGACGGCAAAGAGACCAGAGCGCCCTTATGGTGGAGTTCTCTGCTCTAAGTGTATGCGGGTTATGTTTCAGACAAAAACACGAGGTGAGTCAGCATGAATATTTTTGACGTAGGTCGGGTTTGCGTAAAGATTGCCGGTCGCGATGCCGGCAGAAAATGTGTTGTTGTCGAACGGGTTGACTCTCACTTTGTTGTAGTGGATGGAAATGTGCGACGAAAGAAAGTAAATGTCAAACATCTTGAGCCATTGGAAACGACAGTGGAGTTAAAAGGCAAAGCGGGACATGCTGATGTTAAAGCTGTATTTACAAAGCTGGGTTTGCCGGTGTGGGAAACGAAAGCGAAGAAAGCTGCTCCACGTCCACTTCACTTAAAGAAGAAACGGGAAGCAACCGCTGTTACTGAGAAGAAGTCAGTGAAGAAGAAAGCAGTTAAAGCGGCTGAAGAGACTCTTAAAGAATAGGTTTAATTATTTTTATCTTTTTTTTGTTAATTTTTCTTTTATGCTAAAATTTATCGCAAAACTTATAAATAAGTCTAATCTTATCAATCTTACTATGATTGAAACAATAAAAGTATCTTCCCGCGGACAAATTGTCATCCCCGAGCGAGTGAGGGAAGAATTAGGCATAGAAGAAGGAGAAAAGTTAGTCTTAATTAAAGATCAGAACAGAGTTATTCTCGAGAAAGAAAATGATTTTTTACAGTCTCTTCGTGATCGTGAAGAGCGTAAGTCGTGGATTGCTTTAGGTGAGAAAGCATTTTCCAAAATATGGGATAATAAGAAAGATGAAAGAGTATGGAAAAAGTATCTTTAGAAATCGATCAGCGTGAAATTGTGCTTATGCCTTTCCCTTATTCAGATTTCTCAGGAAAGAAAGTTCGTCCAGTTATCATTGTAAGTAACGATAAATTTAACTCTTCATCACAGGATTTAATTGTCTGTGCCATCACTTCAAATATCTCCAAAGATCATTACACTATTCTTTTGAAGAAAGATTGTTTAGAGAAAGGTCGGTTATTAGATGATTGTTGTGTTAAAGTGGAAAATATCGCCAAAATAGATCGGTCTCTGGTGATCAAGAAGATTGGTTCTCTAAAGCAGGATATTTTTTCTGAAGTTCTTGGAAAGTTGAATACTCTGTTCTCCCAATAGCTTTTGTCTTTTTGTAGGATTGATAAAGTATGTTCAATATGGTTTTTCTACTTTTATTTCATGAATCTTTTGAAAATCTTTGACGTTTCTGGTGATGAGAGTAGCATTGTTTACAAAAGCGGAAGCAGCAATAATGGCATCGGGAAGCTCTACATTATATTTTCTCCGAAAGTCCGCGGCAATTTGAACAAGAGGATTGCCAACTGGAATTTTTTCAAACTGGGAAAGAAAATGGAGAATTTTTTCGCGAACAGCAGCATCTTGACATTGTTGTCCCGATAACAGTTCTGCTTCGGTAATCGCGGAGAATAGAATTTCTTCCTCTTCATTAAAAAATGATGTAGTTGGTTCAAACCCTCTTAAAAGATCGATGAAGATATCGGTATCAACAAGCTTCATAGTTTTACCCTAAGAGAACGCTTTTTCCAGCTATTTCGAGATTTTGTAACATATTCTACACTCTCTTCTTTGATTAATCCTTTCCAAATTCCGGCAGTCTCTTTGAGGAGACTTTCCCGCTTCATCTTAAAAAAGTCAATGCGTCCGCCTTCAATGCTAAAGAACACAGTATCACCTACATTAATATCTTGGACTGTTCTTACATCTTTTGGAATAGTTACTTGATAATTTCTAGTAACTTTAGCTATACCCATACTAGTTAAAAATGGTTTGGTTTATTTAAACTTTCTGTCAATAATTTTTCTTTTTTTATTTTTCTTTTCCTTTTACAATTTCAAATAATTTCTCGATATCCAATTCTATCGCCGCAACAGGCATTAATAATCCCCATGTAGCAAGAACGGCAGGAGCAATTTCACCGATTAATCCCATTTCTGTTCCACTACTATTAATCTCACCTACTCGTCCACGGATAAAACTAGAATGTTCGGTCTCTTTGACGGCGTATTCTAGGGCAAGTGAAGAGAAAATGGTGTCTAATATTTGACGTATTTCCGTGAAATCGACTTTTTCATGGCAGAGAGTGATAGCGAGATGTTCTTTCTCTTCAATTCCCGTTTCTGTTTTTTTATTGCGAGTGAAGGTTCTGCCTATTTCAAAGAGGTTTTGCGGATATTCGTGATGCTGGTTATCAGTTAAGACACGAATTAAATTTGGGATAATCCAATTGCGGAGATGATTGTGTTCACCGAGGGCATTCTTAAGAGGGATGGCAGTATTTTCAACTAAATGCATTTTTTCAACGAGATCTTCTTTGGTGGTGAGGTGATAATTCTTTGCTTCGAGCATTTCTAATCCTACTAAGACTTCACGCAATTTTCGGGCGAAGACTTCTAATGGGTCTTCTTCACCAATGGTAGCGACGTTAGGAATTGTTTCTTTGAAGTTTTCATAGCCGTAGGCAATGGCGACATCCTCAGCGAGATCGACTTGGTGGAGGATATCGGCGCGATAAGCGGGAATGAGAACGGAGCTGTTTTCCCAACCATAACCCATGCGTTCAAAGAGGGCGGCAATTTCTTTTTCTTTTGATGATAATCCTAATAATTTGTTAATGTAGGCAATATCAACAGACATTTTTTTGGGCTGAAGATTGGGTGTGATAATCATTTTATCAGCATAGACGACTTCGACGCTGTAAATTTCTCCACCCATGTCGGCTAGTGCTGTAGTGATGATGTTAAGAGCAACTTCGACGTTACGTAAGTCTGTTCCGGTACATTCGATGAAGACGTTTTTTGTTTTCTCGTCTACTTTTCCGGTGTCATTGGAGTTAGTAAATGGAAGCATACACATGACTTTATTTTTGGCATCGATAAAGAACGGATACTTTTTCCAATTTTCAGTAAGATGTTGGTAGGCTTTGCCTTTAGGATGTAGTTCCGGCACGTCAGCAGCAGAGATTTCTGTTTCAAAGCCAAGAGGTTTGAATTTTATTTTTTTTGGGTCGTGAGCAATATAGGTAATGGGGAAAGAGATTGTTTCAAAAGGATAGATCCCATAGGCCGATTTTTTACGATTGCGACCGTGGGTTGTCGCCAGTTTTTCTTGGATCTGCATAATTTGGCGGATGCGCTCGTCGTCAAATTTGAGATTCTTGATGATCGCGCAGGCAGTGTAGGGACGCATTGTCACAGATGGGTCAACGATGACTTTACAGCCACTTTCTTTAACGGTATATTTTCGTAGTCCCGTCTTGACGCCGATGAAGGAGGAGAAGGCACGGGCGAAGCCTTGTTCGGAGAGCATGTCTGGTCGATTCGGAAAGATTTCAACATTGATCTGATCGTTTTCGATACTTTCTAAATCTGTTCCGAGCATACTGATGCGGTCTTTAAGTTCGGCAAGAGGCAGAGTCTTCCCGACAAGCTGTTCAAAGACGGTTTTGTTGACGGTTATGGTGGGCATGGTGTTAAATCAATTTTTTAGACATAGAGACAAGTCCTTCTTCTTTATAACCAAATTTCTGATAAATATTAAATGCTTTTGCCTGTGGTGAGGCGATGAGCGCGATTGCCTTTGCCCCTTTTTTCTTAAACCATTTTTCAGCAAAAAGAAGTAGTTCTCTTCCATATCCTTTACCTTGATTTGCTGCGGTTATAACTATTTCTTCAATGAATCCGCGTGGACCAACATCCCACGTGTGCATTCTTAAGATGAGAAAACCTTGAACTTTCTCATCTACCTCGAGGACAAAAAGGTCACAGTTTTTGAAATCTTTCTTTACTCTTTGGTTAGCCCATTTCTGAGACCAGTGTTCGTCATAGGGTTGTTTTGAGTATTCAGTTTTGAAGATTTTAATAATACGCTTTAAGTCTCCTTTCTTTGCTTTTCGTATTTTTATTTTATTCATAATTTATATCTCTCAATGGTCTTGTTACTTTTTTTCTTTTAGATTCCTCGCGCTAACAGATACGCCATCATCACCACGACGGGGAAGAGCATGATAAGGAGAGGAATAACTACAACAGCAATACTTTTGCCTAACGTTAATTTTTGTCGGTGTTGGATTCCAATGACTTCGAGGACTATCGAATAGATTACGGCGACGAAACTAACGAAAGGAATGAATGCGAACAATGTTGGTGCGGTAGAGTAAGCCATGACGCTGAATGTCTCTTTATATTCTTGTTCTCCGCCAAAGAGGATGACAAAGAGATGGATTAATCCTGCGCTTACAAAGAGGAAGCCCCACGAAAAGAGTAAGAGGATGGGATAGAGCATTAAGAGACCAATAAAGAGAGCAACTCCGGCAATTCCTCCGATCAATGTTCCAAATGTAAGGGAATCTGATGTAACTGCTGCAAAAAGAAGAGCCCCAAAGAGGAGGAGACAAATTAAAAGAAGTAAGGCCTGCGTTTTGAGGTAGAATAATGATGGCTCGCGATAGTTCGTTTTCTTCGGCAGATTTTCGAAAAACTGGGTGGGGGCGAGCATGATGGTTTTCCAAGTTGACCAAAAACTTTGTTTTTTTGTTTTAGTTTCTTTCATTTTCTTCACTTCAGCCATAGTTTCATCTCACGTAATTGTTTAACATCATTTTTGTACAAGTCACGAATGTCAGCGATTTTCCAATATTCTCCAATAATTCTTCCCATACCTTGTCCCCAAGCCAAGACGGGACATTCAAAACCAAGGAGCGGCTTGACTACTTCTGGACGGAAGATACCGGCTCCGCCTAATTCAATCCATTGTTTTTTAATGGGGTGAAAGACATCGACTTCTAAAGATGGTTCGGTATAAGGAAAGTGAGCAGGACGCATACGCACGGCAGTGTAGCCCATTTTTTTATAAAATTGAGTGAGATAGCCTTTTAGATGTTTGAGGTTGGCATTGGGATCGACAACGATGCCTTCTACTTGATAGAATTCAAATAAATGCTTCCAATCTAATGCTTCGTTACGGAAGACTCTACCGACAGAAAAGAATTTTGCCGGCAAGTCTTCTTTTTTTAATGTAGAAAGGGTTTGGGCGGAGAGAACGGTGGTGTGTGTTCGGAGTAAGAGTTGTTGTGTTTCGGCTTCGGAGAAAGAATATTTCCAGCCAGTGCTGCCGGTGTCGGCACCGTTTTCATGAACTTCTTTTATTTTTTTCCAGAACGGAGGAAGTTTTGCTTTTCCGTCGAGATAGAAAGTATCTTGCATTTCACGGGCAGGATGATCTTGCGGGACAAAGAGAGCATCCAGATCCCAAAAAGCGGACTGAACATAGTTGCCGGTCATTTCTTTAAAGCCAAGATCGAGCCAGATTCTTTTGATATATTCTAACGCCTCATTATCAAAGTGTTTTTTTCCGTGGAATATTTTAGGAACATTGATTTCCACATCATAGGCGCGGAATGTTTTCTCTTTCCATGTTCCTGTACGCAACATGGCGGGGGTGAGGCGGTTGATGACTTCACCACCGAGATCTTGCTCGGCGATTTTGATTCCCAAAGGTGTAAGAGTGGCGGTGACGATTTTTTCTTCTTGAACGGAGATTATTTCTCGGCGTTTTTTTAGTTCTTCAACGCTATTTTGATCGGTATTGTCATCATATTCTTTCGGGAAAGCATGGAGTAGGAACTGTTCTTCGGGCCATTCCTGGTGAGCCATCTTTTTCCCGTCTTCGGTTATTTTTACGGTAAGTCCGTTATCTTGACTCATTTCAATCAAATTTTTCTTTTTTAACAGACCGATGCAGGCATTTGCTTCTTCTTTACTGAGACGTGCTTTCTTAATAATGACATTAAGACCTTTGAATGTATCATCCAATGCTTTGAGAAAACGTTTTTCGGGAAGGCCTTCTCTTTTGTATAATATTCCGTTCTTTTCAAGGATGATGACTTTCTTTTTTTGAGTTTGGGTGGTGAGAATTGCTTTATTTTCGAGCCATTGCAGGGCGCGCATTACTTCGACATCGGCGAGTTTAGTTTTTTTACAAATGGTGTAGACATTAGATGTTTCTTTAAGAGCGGGAAGAACTTGGCGTTCTAAGGGGTGCAGTTTGGCAATGATATTATTAAGATCATCCATTTTGAGAAATAATCAAAGGTGGTTTATAAAAGTATAGCTGAGGATAGTTTGGGAAACGATATTCTTATAAAGATCTTCTTCCTCTCTTTGAATTATGGGATTGATTGGTAAATCAAAAACAAAATATGATGTGACCTGTTCTTCGTGTGGAGAACCATTTAAGTCCGGCTTCAAGCCAACGGAAGGACACCCTCTTAATTGTAAGAAGTGTGATGAATTAGTTCTGGTTGGGAAGCTCTCAAAAGAAAAGGATCCATCTAAGAGAAAAGCGTTATTAGACCAGCTAGTTATTGTAAGACAACGATAATTCTTTAGCTCTAAGTGCCGAGAAACGATATTCTTATTAAGATCTTCTTCTTTCTGGAAAATGGGAATATTAAATCGTCTTTTTAGATCGACAGAAGCTACTGCAAAAGAAATCGAGCTTGATGATGCGGCTATAGCAAAGGCATGGAAACGTTACCTTGAAGTGCTTTCTTATAAGAAAGATCTTATCTTACGGGGGGGATTTGGTGCGGTAGAAGATTTAAACCGGGTTAAGAAACAATTAACTTTAGAATTAACAGATCTATCTCGTGAAAGGAAAACTGAATCACAATTAATTTCGGATTTAGAGGCAATTGAGCATTCTAAAAAAGTGAAGAGAGTACAACGTCTAGAGCAGTGTTTAGGATACGCCAGAACAAAACATGAATATGTGTATCAGCTGTTACGTCATCTACACTCGATATTGCAAACGGAAATGAATATCGTTAGAAGATTACTATATAGTTCGCGTAATCGTGATCGGTTAGTTTCTCACTTACGATCTCAGGTACAATTAGAACTAGAAATTGTCGCACAGATACAAAAAATAAAAAGCTTTCGTGATCTCTTTCTGGCACTTGTCAAAGGCGAACATATTATTCATACGATGGATGCAGCGGAAAAAAAGCTTCTCAAGAAGATGGATAACGAGATGAGCAAAATTTTCTCTGGTGAGACGACAAAAGGGATAACTCTTCAATGGGTGCAAGTTGTCTTCGACGCAATTGAAAATAAAGCTCTCGAGGCCGTTGATGCCGGTACGCTGGAATTTCATCCCGATATGGATTTTGAATTTGTAAATCGACCGGAATTTGTTGAATTAGTCCGCGAGAGCAGACAAGAATTTAGTGGAAGAAAGGTTTCCGAGAAAATGATTACAGTATTCACTCACCTGTTTAGGGAATGGTATAATCACGAGAGAGATTAGATGTTAAGTTTAAAAATTAACAAAGCGATAAAGATTCTAGAAGAACAAAAATAAATAATAAAAAATAAAAAAAATAACTACTTATTGTTCCAAACACGTGTCTTGAGATGCGCTTTTGCCTTGCTTGTAAACACATCCTGAAACGCTCTCACATAGGTCTTTTCTTCCAGCTTGGTAGACAGATCCTTCAAAAGCATAGAATGCAACTTTTGGACAGCCAGTCATTTTGTCTCCAAAACAAGTGTCATCTTCGGGATTAAATGGAGCCATGGTTTGCGGGTCGCCAAATTTACAGGAAACACTTTCGCAAACAATCTTCCTATTTACTCTCGATTGAACAGCATTTTCATTGTACGGCAAAAGTGTAATCTTAAGACACTCACCGGCTTTTAACTGATTTGTCGCTGTCGGAGAAGGAGCTGTTGCGGCTGGTTGTTCTGCAACGGGTGGTGTGTTTGTATTTTCTACTTTTGGTTGGGTGTTAATCCCTTCATTTTTTTGTGCAGGTGTACAACTAACAATCAGTAGAAGTAGACTTACAATGATTAAAACTAACCCTATCCTTTTTATTTCTTTTCTCATGTTTTTCACCTTTGTTTTTAATTTTACTTACATAAATATTACTCAAAAATAAAGAAAAAATAAATAGAACAAAAACTTATTTCAAAGCCCAGAAATGATCAAAGATTTGATCCATGGAGGCGGTGAAGTATGGCGCTTTAACCCAGATACCTAAGTCGTATGATGGATGAACTTCTTTGTCGTCAATCGTCATAAAGACAAAGTCTTTTCCGTCAACAGTGACAAAACGGGAATTGACTTTTGTATTATGTTTTACTTCAGCAAAATTCTTAACGGCTTCGTAGGCATCTTTATTCTCTTTTGTTAAAGGAGTAGCGATGCGAATCTTAACGCCGCGGCGTTTTGCTTTTTCAAAACAATTCTTTAATCCTTCTACTTTGCGCATGAACCCCGTATCAGAGGTCATAATATTGACATTTTCTTTGGCGTTCTTAATCAACAGATCAAGATGGTTATACAAATTATTTCTGCCGCGTAAACAACCGCTCATTTCCGTAGGATCAACAAGATTGATGCCTTGGGTGTGTAATGTTTCTAATTCTGTTAACAACGGAGAATTTTTAACGGTCTCTAATCTCTTTACTTTTTCCTGTGCTTCGCTGTTCATATTTTTCTTAACACGATCGACGACTTCGCTCGGTGGAATGGCGATGTACTTGATCGGTTTACCCAGTTTCATCACGACAAAGCCTTTCTTTTCCAACGATTCCAGAACGTCATAACTGCGTGAGCGAGGAACATCAGCAATATCCGATAATTCTCCGGCAGTAGAAACACCGCGAGATAATAATGATGCCCATAATTTTACTTCGTACAAGTTCAAGTCGAAGTAGCGGCGCAGCTTACTTAACAATTCGTCTTTAACAATCATACAAACCCCTCCTTTTTTCGCAAAAGCACTCGTGAAGATCACTTTTGTTACTTGATTATTACTAATCTCAACTACTATTAAAAGGTTGTGGTTTTAGAAAATAAGGGTCGGGACATGATGCTATTCGATGATATGGTTATTATCTCTCGTTGCGATCATTTCTCAACTTATATCTCAACAACGCGACAATACCGCCTAAGCCATCAATGCGTTTGCCGCTGTCGTGGATAGATGTGATGATATGAATTTTTCCCTGCAGGGCATCTACTTTTTTCATTAGTTCATCGAGCTCTTGATATTTTTTTAGTTCGCGATATTGTTTAATTACTGTATCAGTGACGATGAGAGCGCTGACGGCGCCAGCAAGGATGGCGTTCTGGACTTCTTTTAACCCGTAGACGGCGAGATTGTTCTTGCTGATTTCGAGCAATACTTCTTCGACGAGTAATTGTTCTTCTCGGGCGCGGCTCTGTTTGAGTACTTCTTTTAATTCCGGTCGTTTGATTACCTCATCGAGAGATGTTTCACTGACATCAGAAGATGTTGCTAGAACTATTTTGGCTCTTAATTCTTTTTGGCCGATTCTTTTTAAGAGATCTTCTTTGTAGAATGCCGGCGAGGCTAGAATAATCTGTTCGGGAGTGTAACGATCATTATAGAGTTGGAGAGTTTTGATGATTTCGTCATAAAAATCTTTTTTGATCTCTTCTAGTTTTGCTTTCTTGGGCATTTCACCTTGGGTTTTGGCAAGAATTTCATAGCCAAATTTTTTGGTGAGAGCAAACAATGCGTCTTCACGATCGAAGATGCAGAGAAGATACGAATATTTTGTTTTGCCTGCTTCTTCTAGCTTTTGTTTTTGGTAGGTTAACCATTGTTCTTTTTTGATCGTACATTCGCTGTCGATTTCGAGTGAAATAGATTGATAACTATCACGGGGAATATCTTCCGGGCATTCTTTGATTGTTCCATTGATGCGCAAGGCATGACCAGCGGCGCTGAAGTCGATGGTTTCTGCTTCGATTGTGACGAGAAACGTTTTTTTAGCTACTTTGGCATTTTCACTGTCGCCAATTTTAACTTTGCGAGTAGTGATACTGGTGACGAGATCTCCGGCGTCAATGATATGACTGAGATACCATAAATCATCGGGATCATTGATACGTAAACGTACGCTTCCTTTTTTGAAATCAGTATTGATCAGTTGCATGGTGTGGAGAAATAGTATGGTGTATAAATAACTTTATATATTCCTGCTGTATTCTATTAACTCTATGATAGATGGAAAAAGAGCTCAGGCGGCGGGTAGTGCTGCGGTTTTTGTGGCGATTATCGCGGCGTTATTAGTGGCGTTTATTATTCTGGTTAATCCTCAGCAGAGGGCAGAATTATTAGGTGAACCTTCTGGTTCTAGTTTAGGGAGTTCTGTTCTTCCATCTGGTTCTTTAGTAAAGTCGTTATTGAAAGCGACTCCGGGCAGAATTGATTATCTTGCTCAGACTGAAATAGAACATGCTTTGCCGATCTCGACGATTCAAACAAAAGCGGAGACAAAAGTTCTTGCTCAGAAGAATCTTGCTTACGCGAAAAATGCATTGTTTTCTGAAAAAGGAGATCAGTTTATGTTTTCTATTCCTGATGTGGTCAATACGGAGAATGTCGTTCTTGGTTTTAGCGTGAAAAGTATGGTTGGTACTCTAATCATTTCGCTGAATGGTGAAGAAGTTTTACGGGCTGCAGAGGGGGAGAAGGTAAAACCAGTAATGCTACCCCATAATCTATTGCAGGCAACGAATATTTTAACAATTGCTGTTTCTTCTCCAGGCGCAGCATTCTGGCGAACAAATGAGGTCAATTTAGAAAATCTTCAGATTGTTGCTGATGTCACGACGTTAGATGCTCAGACTTCTAAAAATGTCCTTTTAATTTCTGATGTGGAGAAAAAGAATATGGAAAAAGTGGTTTTAAAATTTTCTCCGCAGTGTATTTTGGATAAGGTTGGCAAACTCTCGATTGTTTTGAATGATAGAGAAATTTATAATGCCGTTCCTGATTGTGACGTAGGATTAGTTAAATTAGAGTTGTCTCCTGATGCTCTTCATACGGGTGAGAATGAGATTGTTTTCTCGACGCAAAAGGGGATCTATGTTTTAAGTAGTATAGCTGTTGTTTCCAAATTGCGGGAGATTGATTTTCCAACCTATTATTTTGATTTGGCGGAAGAAGATTATCAGAAAGTGGTTGCAGGCAGCTTGAAATTACGTTTAGCGATGAGTTTTGTTGATGTAATGGCTTCTAAGATGGGCGATATTTATTTTAATGCTCATAAAATTTCGTTTGACACAAAAGATGTCGTGTTTTCAGTTGATGCCAATGATTTTGTTGTTCAAGGAAGCAACGCGATTAAGATTAATCCACGAAAATCAGTGGAGATTCGGGAGTTAAGGGCGGATTTGATTAAGTAGATATTTTTTTTCTCTATATATTGAATTCTTTGAGAATTTTTGGAATTAGCTGGTTATAATTTTGAAAGAGCATGTGTTGTTTATCTTCAGATATGTCTACTATTTCTGCTTTGCCTGCCCAACGGTATTTTTTGATTTCTTTAGGATCAATTTTAATGTCTTGTTCTTTTCCGATGAATTCAACAATGACAAAGTGCTGGAATTGGCCACGATATTTTTTTTGTTTGAATTCGATGAATTTGTCAATCCAATCATATTGATTAGTATATTTGCTGATTCCAAGAACTCTGATTTTATCTGTTCCTATTTGTGGAAATTTCCACCAATCCTCTGGCCAATCGCTGAGATTAACTAACAAAAATTTGTTTTTTTGAAACGTAATTAAACAGACATTTGGTCGATAGGGAAGGGATACATATTCTGTTTTCACGGAATATTGTTTTTTCGTGAGGAATATAAATCTTTGTGGTGTAGCTTAGTTCGTCGCAAGGTTTTTATAGCTAGGGTGTTTAATCTTCTTTAGAAAAGAGGTATAGATGGCCGCGAACGCAAATAGACAATCGACTAATCCGGAAGAGCAAGCGAAAGAAGGGGAAGCTACTGCGACAAATAAAGAAGCATCAGCAATACGCGGAGCAGCCAGCGCTTTTAAAGGTTGGGCGACGACATTTGATAAAGAGCGAAATCAAGCGCAAGCGGAGAGTCTGAAGCGAGGCGCACAAAGTGTTGGTCGAGGTGTGAAGACGGCGACAGTTGCTGTTGGTGGGGCGGTGGGTAAACCGATGTTGGCGGCAGCGAAGAGCAGTAGCGTAATATTGTTGATTCTCGGTGCTGCGCATTATTTTTTGCGTTATTTTTATGCTGATTCTTCGTCTCTGTTCGGTCTTTCTTTAGTCTTATTTCTGGTCGCGGGGTTTGCTCTGGCCGCAAGGCTGGAAAGAGAAAGGATTGCAATTCTTTTACCGATGCTGATGTTTGTGATTTGGTATTGGATTTTTAATGCTTCGATTAGTTTGAATATTATTCTTAGCTTTCTACTTATTGGTGGATCAATTATGATTTTAGTTGGGCTGTTGACGAAAGGACAAAGTATCGGCGCGGAGTTAGCTGGTCTGATTCCAGTGCTGTTTCTCTTTCTGGACGTGGGGTTAATTCCATTTTTAGTGGAGAAGTTTAGTCTGACGATTACGCCTTTAATTGAAGCACTGGTATTATATATGCCGTGGTGGGCGTACTTGGGATTATTCACGTTGCCCGAACATCCAATGGATAATAAATTTCTCAATGGCTTTTTAGGATTATTAAAGTTTGCTGGAATTATTTGGATCGTGATTCTTATACTCTCTGTTTCTATTCCTCTGGCAAGTTTGAATGGGGCGTATGGTGATACGACAACTAAACTTCTTCCCTCGCTGGGGGAATTGGCAAAATCACAGCAACAGGTGACAAAGAAGATTGGGGCGGGGAGTGAATTGCTCTCTAACTTAAAATGCTTGTTTAGTGATCCAACGGATCTGGCGAATTGTGTTGATAAAGATAAAACGAAAGCGAAGTTTGAAGCAACGTGTAACGAAAAAGAAGATGTGAAGTCGGGAGTTACGTCATTAGATGATTGTGTGATCGAAGAACAGAAAAAAGAGCAGACGGCACTGATTCAAACTAGTGGAAGTGTTGATGATACCATAAAACCGACGACGTTATCGATTGATATTCCGCCTGCGCCGTTACAGTTAACAACGAAGCCGGCGTTTGCGGTGACATTGATGGCGGATAATCCGCGTCAATTGAATTTGGATGTTATTGTTAATTGTACGTTTAAGAAGGATTCGACGGCAATCAAAGGGGAATTGTCTGAACAAGGGGCGCCGGCAGAACAGCTTTCACTCAAAATAACGTCTGATACGGCGCAGATTCCGTTGATCTGTTCTCCGACAAAAGATCTGGAGGCAAAAGAGAAAACGGCATATACGATGGTCGTGGAAGCGACGCTAAAAGGAATGGTTACGGAATCATCGTTACGGCGGGCGTTTATTGGTGAAGTGTCTAAGGATCAAAAAAAAGAAGTCATCAATAAAGCTACAGCGGATCATTTTAGATCTTCGCAAGAGGTTACTTCTCGGGCGCCGGCAGAGTTTGCGCGGATCAATTTTGCGTTTGGTAGTCCAGAAAAAAATCCGATTATCGCTTCTGGTGATGTAGTGCGCTTCTCTTCCTCGGTAGAAAATGTTGGGGGAGGAAGAATTATTGCGATTAACTCTTATTCTTATGACCTTCCAGAAAAAGGATTTTCGAGTAGTTCGGCAACTTGTTTTACGTTTAAGAAGATAACAATTCCCGATGGCGCTGGGAATAAGATCAGTTTAGATGTTTGTCCGGTTCACCTTCCTTCTGAACTGGATCATTTTAAAGGTGATCCAAAAGTAGAAACGTTTTATGCGACGTTAAATTATGATTATGCGGTGAAGAAGGAAGCGTCATTAGAGATTCAGGCGGTGCCGACAGAATGAAGATGAAATTAATTTTTGGTGTTGTACTTTTAGTAGTTGTGTTGATCAGTGGTTGCGGCGGTGAGAGCCAGAACACGCTGCAGAAGAATTACAAGATTGGCTACAATGGTCTGACGCTGGTTGTTGATGAACAGCGTTCGCCTTCTGTGGTATATCAAGATCGACCTTTTTCATTGGCGATGACGATCTACAATCGCGCAGGATACGAAGCAAAAAATGTGCGCGTGAGTTTGGGTAGTTATGATCAGACGTTTCTTTCTGTGCCTAATTCACAGCAGCAGTTTCCATTAATTGAGGCGCGAAGCGCGTTTACAGATGACAATGGCGGCAGAGCAGATCTTTTGTTTAATGGAAAGATATTAGGTTTACATGGATCAGAGGAGCGTCGTGAGAATTATCGTCTTTATGTTTCATACGATTCCAAGATTGAATTTGCGCCAACAATTTGCGTGAATACGGCGCCGTATAGTGTTTTTGATTCAGGTTGTTCAATGCCGGCAAAACCTGTTTCGTTTTCGGGGCAAGGCGCGTCGTTGGCGATAACGTCGATGGAAGAGATTGTGGTTGGCGCGGAAAATCCAGAGTTAGAGTTGCGTTTGCATCTAGAGGATCGAGGTCAAGGTCAAATTAAGTCGATGAAATTGGGACAGGCGCGGCTGGGTAATGTTCCTCTGGCCTGTCAATTTAGAAATATGATTAACAATGCCGATAGTGGTGTTTCGTTTAAAAAAGATCAGCGTGAAGGTGACGTTATTTGTACGGCGACGTTATCTGAGAAATATTCGTATGACACACCTTTATTTGTGGAATTGTCTTATAATTATGAATTTAGTGTGGTAAGACAGGTGACGATAAAAAAGTAACATTTTTATAGTTGCTTCTTCTTCTTCTGATAAAATGGGAAATGTTTAGGCATTTTCTAGATTTAAAATTGAGGTGTGAATGATGAAATTTAAAACGATAATTCTATTGAGTGTTCTGGTTGTAATGTTATTTGTTGTTGCTGGCTGTCAGCAGGGTGGGTTAGCGGGACATGCTTTTGCTACGGGGATTGCCAGTTGTAATAATGATCCTACGTGTAAGAGTGCGTTCAATGCCTGTGTTTCTACGAAAAATTGTGAGGCTACTTCTAAATCTTGTATTACTGCTTGTGGTTCTGATCGAGGGTGTGCTGGAAAGTGCCCAGCTGCTTATACTGCTTGTGCTAGTGGCTGTTATGATACGGCGATTGCTAGTTCAAAGATTGATTCTCTCGCTGTTTGTAAGAACTCACAATACGATTATAATGGCGATGGTTTCGTCAGCAAAAAAGATGTTTCCGTCTTGGCTAGTGTTTTAATGAGTAATCAGAGTAATCAGAGTAATCAATGTCCAGCCGGCAAAATATGTGATCTTAATGGCGATGGTAAAGTTAAATCGAATGACTTGCAAGCGTTTACTCTTAAATTTACTTCGTGTTTGAATACCTGTGGTAATGGTGTGCAAGAATTGGATGAGAAGTGTGACGGTAATGATGGTTTGCTTGAACAATTTTGTCCTGCTGGTACGAAAGGAAAATTAGGCTGTAAAGCAGATTGTACGTTTGATACAAGCGGCTGTGTTGCGGTTGCCGCTGGTCCAACAGAAATTTGTAATGATAATAAAGACAATGATAACAATGGTGTTACGGATTGTGATGATCCTGCTTGTAGTGCTGATCTCTCTTGTAAGGATAGTGATGGTGATGGTTTTGTTGATGCGAAAGATAATTGCCCGTTACTTCCTAATGCCGACGAATCTGATTATCAAGTTGATACAGATAAAGATGGGGTAGGAGATGCCTGTGATAAATGTCCAACGGTTTATGATAAAGATGGAAAGGGATGTCCTGTAACCTGTACTCCTGGTCCGACGGGGAATCTAAAATGTGTGCAACAAAGCTCGTTTCCTAACCTGTGGTATGCAGTTTCAGAAATGAAAGCTACGGATTGTAGTGTTAGCGTTGACAAAAGTCCACAATATGGCAAAACCGGGGAAACGGGGTGTGGCGTTTCTCTAGATTCCTGTGTTGATGGGAAAGGCTGTTGTACAACCTCAGTTGTTTCATCAACTTGTCAAGGGGATAAACTTGTTAACATTACACAGAATTCCTGTACGGGTCAAGGACAAGAAGTAAAAGATTGTTCATTACAAGGAAAAGGGTGTGGTATGGTTTTTATTAATATTAATGGTGGTGGTTATTCAGTGAAGGGATGTTTTGATAAACTAAATCCTCCCGCGACCTGTACTGATTCGGATATTGGAAATTACTGGTCTGGGCAGAACGACAATTTTCCGAATAATAACTTGGATTTATTTAAGTTTAACAACCTCTACAAAGCCAATATGACTACCTATACCAAAGGAAGTGTTACAGCGAATGGAACGGAGATTCTTATCGATAAGTGTCTCTCTGGAACTCTACTTCAAGAAGCAGTATGTACTCAAGATTCGCTAAAAGGACATCCCGGGGGCTTTGGTTATTACGACTGTGCTCTCGACGGCACAACCTGTAAAGATGGAGCGTGTGTTAATCTTACGGCGAGTAACGGCGGAGGCAGTGGAGGATATTAATCCTCTCTTTTTTTTCTTTTTATTTTCTTTTAATTTTCAGAGAAAGTTTTATACTTTGTGATGGTTATTTTCCTTAAAAAAGTACGTGATGGGTAATTTTGATAGTGGACGTATTATAAAGAATACATATGTATGATAATAAACTAAGCAGACTTACTTCTTCTTCCCTTCTTTCTCTTTAGCCACTAATTCATTCAATTTATCTTCATGGAATCCAATGATCATCTTTCCATCTATTTCAAATGTTGGTGTGCAGAGTTGGCTCGTCTTCTGCAATAATTCGTCGCGGGCGTTGTCACTGTCATCACAATCTTCCTCTTGGAATGAGACATGACTCTTCTTGAGCCACTCCTTAGCTTTCGCGGACCAGCTGCAATTGGGGAATGTATAGATTATGACTTCCATTTTTTGACCTTTAAGTCTTGCTAAAGACTTATTATGGCTTAAAGTGGATAGGTTTATATATACTTTTTCATTGTTTTTGTTGATGGTGACGGTTCGGGCATGGGTTATGATCAATGTTTCGTTATGTTGTATTTCAATTCTTTTAGTGCTCTATCTCTTTGGTGTTCATCTTCCGTCACTCGGTCAAGCAGTTGCGATTTTTGACAAAACGGAACCGCTTTGTCTGGTTGAATGGAAGAATGAGTTTACTTCGTGGACTGATCTGGACCAATGCTGCTTGGAAGCGCGAAAACAGTTGTCGTGCGATGCTGAAGATATTTTAATCAACAAAGAGAGAGTAAGTCGTGTTTGTGAAACAGGCAAGAGCAGTGTGCGTTTTCATCTCAATGAGAGAGCATACTCTTATTGTCGCAGTCAACCAATTTGGTGATGAATGTTATGGTTAAATGGGCAAAAAAAAAGGGGGTAGTGATGAAGACTACTTCCCATCGCAAACTGTTTTATTCTCTCGTGATATTAGTTTTTCTTTTGGGGTCGTTATCTCTGGCAAAGGCAACGGGGTTATTGATTCCGGCTCAGTCTGGACCTTTAGTTAAAGATAAAACTATTTCATTAGATTCACTCACTGTGGAGCAGAAAATTGCCCAGATGGTCGTTGTTTCCGGTTCTCTCTCTAATCTGAAGACGTGGAAGAAAATGCAGCTGGGAGGAGTTCATCTTTTTGCGATGGCTCGAGAAGATTTATTCCGCGATAAAATTGTTCAATTTCAGGAAGGAATGACTATTCCGTTTTTTGTGACGTTGGATTTGGAGGGTTGTCAAAACCCGTTTGCGGCGTTCCACAATTTTACGGCGGCTTCTGAAGTAACCACGGAAGGGGCGGCGTTTGAGAAAGGTTCTGATGAAGGGAAATACCTTTCATCGTTAGGGGTTACGATTAACTTTGCTCCGGTTGTTGATTTACAGGATACGATCTGGAACTGTCGTAGTTATCCGGGAAGCGCGCAACAGATTACTGATCTATCAGAAGCATATGTTTTGGGTTTGCAGAAAGAGAATATTATTGCTACGGCAAAGCATTATCCAGGAAAGACGCTTGTTGTGCAAGATCCACATAAATTTCTTGTCGCGGCAGATATTTCCCTAGATGATATTTATCCTTATTCTCAACTGAAATCATCGGTGAAGGCGGTGATGGTGAGTCATATTATTGCTTCCGGTGTGGTTGATTCACGAGGAATACCCTCGGTTGTTTCGCCGGAGGTGATTAATGCAGTACGTTCCCATTACGATGGCTTAATTATTACGGATGAGATTAATATGCTTGGTCTGAAGAACTTTTATAAGACTGATGACGAGATGTATTTAGCCGTGTTTAAAGCGGGGAGTGATCTTATCTTGGATTTTAATGAGAATCCAAATGAGATCTATCATCTGATTCAAGTTGTGAGCAAAGCAGTTGAGCGTGGAGAGATTTCAGAACAGAGAATTGATGATTCCGTACGGAGAATTTTGCTGGCGAAAGGGTTTAGGTTGGAATGAAGATTTTCTTTCCGTAATAGTTTATATATTATAATTTTAATTAATGTTAATTATGTTTGGTTATGTTCGTATTAAAGATAATGATTTACTTAATCTAGAAATAGAATTGAGAAGAATTCTTAAAGATGTTCAAGATTATAGAAATAAACGTTATTTTAGTGCAAGTCCGATTCTTAGCGAGAAGCCAAAGAAAGATGATTCTGTGATTCGAACAGACATTGACGCTTTAAAGAAACAGTTAGATCGATTACAGATTACAACAAATGAATATGCTGCGAAGCGTCGTTAGAGATAAATGTTATCAGATTAGTTTTAAACTCTGATGATCAATTACCACTACTCTTCCTTTCACTAGTTCTTCCCAAGAGTAATCTTGCATTGCAGCGATTTTCTCCGAACTGATGATTAACGAGTCTTTCTTTTTGCCAATCCACATTTGAAGATAACGGGGATAGATCGTTCCAGTGGAGAGAACATATGATGTTGTTTTTGTTGAGAGGATGATATTAGAGTTGACTGGTTGCTGCAGTTGAGTGAAGGCACTGCTCATGGCTGAACTGAAGTCTTTTGTTTTTTGATATTGGGTGAGGATGGAATAAAATAGTTGTTCTGAGTCAGTTGTTCCTTGGGGTTTATATTTTGGATCAAATGCGATATTTTCTTTAATCGTTCCGTTGTGGCAGAAGACAACTTCTTCTTCCGATTCTGTTTTGTAATAGAATGGATGGGTGTTTTCGAGGCAGACAGTGCCAACACTAGCGGCGCGGACGTGGAGAAGTATGAATTTTGTGTTTAATTTTTTAACTTCTTCTGTCTGGGGATCATCAAAGATTGGTTTTGTTGATTTGGTAAGCTGAAAATGATTATCTTTGATGGTGGCAAGACCCCAGCCGTCTTTATGCTGCCATGTTCCTAATCCTCTTTTTTCATTTCGTTCGTGAAGAGTTGTTTGATCGAGAGCGATTTGTTTCATTGCTGTGAATAGATCTGATAGTTGTACATTTCCGAGAGCGAGGAGGATGCGACACATGGGTTATATGAAAATAGCCAGAAAACCATTGACTTTAGTCAATGGATGAATGGCATAGTATCATTGGCTATTTTCTATCCTAAAAATGCGTTGTAGAGAAACCGTCTCTTTTCAAACCCCGTACTTTAGT
>Ga0209515_10001314_pt1 | contig 42118 bp, 30 predicted proteins | sample Subgroupgradi54m_FD_187454 | JGI IMG/M metagenome (GOLD analysis project Ga0209515, IMG submission 187454) | Subsurface groundwater microbial communities from S. Glens Falls, New York, USA - GMW60B uncontaminated upgradient, 5.4 m (SPAdes)... ... | reverse complement strand
CGCAGAGGATATGGTCTTGCCAGAGAATCGAAATATAGACACAACCGTAACCATTGGTTGTGATAATTTTACCGGTACTGCGACAGCAGGTCAGTCTGGAACGCTGACAATTACTCTAAGTAGTGGCACTTCTACTGTTTCATCCACCAGTTGCACTTTTGGGACTGGAGCTGACACCGTAACCTTTACGGGTAATTTCACTATTGCTTCGAGTGGAACAGGGACTTTAGCGACAACCACTTTGTCTTATCTCTCTCCAGGGGTTACGGTGACTCGAGGAAGTCGGACTTGTACTCTTACAGGATCCATAGCATCCACGGGCACTCTTTTCCCTTCAGGAAGTCTCACCAGCAATTTTAATGTGACGGGAACTTGTAGTGGCGGCAGTAGTGTGAGTGTTTCAGGGACACCCACCTACACCCGCGCGTCCAGCACAGCGCCTGTACTTATTCAAGGGAGTCTCTCTTTAACTCTGGGCACAACGTCTCGAACATGTACTTTCCCATTGCCTGGAGTTAATAGTTCCACATTGACCAATTGCGCGACTTTGGCTGGATATTGTGGGTTGAGCACATCGGAAGCAACGGCTGCCTGTGGTAGTTAAACCATGTTGGAGAAGAAAAAGACCACGGAAAGACTCCAGAGCTTTACCACTCTCTCCTCAAAACCCATTGAGCGATTATACACTCCGGAACATCTAAAAGATTTTAATCCTAAAAAAGATTTGGGAGAGGCAGGAGAATTTCCTTTTACGCGAGGGGCCTATCCCAACATGTATCGTGGTCGTCTTTGGACGATGAGACAATTTGCTGGGTTTGGAACAGCCGCAGACACCAACCAACGATTCCATTATCTTTTGAGCCAAGGCCAAACCGGTCTTTCCACGGCTTTTCATTTTCCAACCTTGATGGGCGTGGATTCGGACAATCCCCGTGCACGCGGTGAAGTAGGTGTCTGTGGTGTGGCGATTGATTCGTTGAAGGATATGGAGATACTTTTCAAAGGTATTCCTTTGGAAAAGATCAGCACATCGATGACGATCAATACGCCAGCGCCGATTTTATTATCAATGTATCTCGAAGTGGCCGCTCAACAGGGAGCCGATCAAAAAAAACTCAACGGAACTGTCCAGAATGATGTGTTGAAAGATTTTATTGCGCAGAAAACTTGGATTTATCCACCGGCACCAGCCATGCGCTTGTGCACGGACCTCTTTGAATATTGCATGACGGATGTTCCCAAATGGCATCCCACGTCTATTTCTGGTTATCATATTCGTGAAGCAGGATCGACAGCGGCGCAGGAGCTCGCGTTTACACTTCGTGACGGCATTGAATACGTGGATTATTGTGTGAAGAAGAGGGGAATGAAAGTTGACGAGTTTGGTCCCAAGCTGTCTTTCTTTTTCAACGCGCATAACGATTTTTTTGAAGAGATTGCTAAATATCGCGCCGCCCGGCGCTTGTGGGCGCGCACGATGAAGGAACGTTTTGGTGCCACCAACCCGGAAGCCATGCGAATCAAGTTTCATACGCAAACGGCGGGATGCAGTCTGACTGCCCAGCAGCCGATGAACAATGTGGTACGCACCACCATTCAAGCTTTGGCTGGTGTTTTGGGTGGAACGCAATCTTTGCACACGAATTCTTTGGATGAAACTTTGGCTTTGCCTACCGAAGAGTCCGTTCGCATTGCCTTGAGGACACAACAGATCATTGCCCATGAAAGTGGTGTGACCAATACGGTCGATCCGTTTGGAGGATCTTATTTTGTCGAAACATTGACGAATGAAATGGAAAAAGAAGCAGAAGCTTATTTTAGAAAGATTGACGAGATGGGTGGAATGGTTCGTGCGATCGAATTGGGATATCCTCAGCGTGAAATCATCGAGGCTTCGTATCGTTTTCAAAAACAGGTGGAAACCAAGGAAAAAATTATTGTGGGGATGAATGATTTTACAGTGGATAAAGAATCTCCTTTGGAAATTTTGAAAGTGAGTCCTGAAGTCGAGCAAAAACAAATTCAATTTACCCGCGAAGTCCGTGCGCGTAGAAATCAGAAGGCGGTAGCGGCTGCCTTGACGGATTTGAAGGAGACGGCTAAAGGAACCAAAAACTTGATCCCGGCGATTCGCATTGCCGCAAGGGAATATGCTACCCTCGGTGAAATGATTGATTCTATGAAAGAAGTGTTTGGGGTCTATCGTGACCCAGGTCATTACTAACCTCGGAGGGGGCAAGCCCCCTTCCGACGGCCTGCGGACTGGCAAAGCCAGATCCTTGGCCTGCCTCCCCCAATGAGGAATGAATCTCATTGAAGATTTGGTCATCCCGTTAACGGGATGACAGGAAAGTAAATGTGAAAAGAAAGTTGAGAATCTTAGTTGCCAAGCCAGGACTCGATGGTCACGATCGTGGAGCCAAGATCATTGCCCGTGCTTTGCGTGATGCTGGTTTTGAAGTGATTTACACGGGTCTCCACCAGACACCCGAGATGATTGTGGATGCGGCTCTTCAAGAAGATGTGGATTGTGTCTCTCTCTCCATTTTATCCGGAGCCCATAATCATCTTTTTCCCGAAGTGATCCGTTTATTAAAAGAGAAGGGAATGGGGGATGTGACGGTCATTGGTGGCGGAATTATTCCTCAGGAAGACATGCCGGATTTGAAAAAACAGGGTGTGAAAGAATTTTTTACTCCCGGGACCGATACGCGTGATGTGGTGAAGTGGATTGAAAAAAACGTTCAGCCGCGCAAGATTTAGTTGCCATGAAACACAGGTTTTCTCTTTACTCGGATGGCTTCAATGCCTTCCACAATATCTTTTGTTTTAAAACACAAGGCTTGTTCTTTGGATTCAAAGATGAATGCTTGGTTGATTTGTTTGAGATGAGAATGAATTCCTTTTTTAGCTGCTTTGACAGCGAAAGGCGCATTGGCAGCAATTTCATGAGCAATGCGTAGAGTTTCTTCCCTTAAATTTTCTGGAGAGAAAAGATGATGGATGTAGTTTTTCTGTAACGCCTCTTCAGCCGTGATGGTTCTTCCTGTTAAAAGCAGATCCATAGCCGCAGGTATTCCCAAGACCTGAGGAAGCAGAAAAGTTCCTGCCATGCCGGGAGAAAGACCAATCTTTACAAAATTCACGCCCATCTTTGCGTTCGTGGAAGCAACTCGAATGTCGCAGGCAAGCGTCATACAGAACGCAGCTCCAATTGCTGGACCATTCATCATCGCGATTACCGGCACTTCAATTTTCAGGATGGAAAGAAATTTTTTGTAGAAGGATATCATTTCTTTTTGATTCACTGGCGCCTTTTTTTTGGTACGAGCGATGATGATATCTAAATTACCTCCGGCCGAAAAGGCACGACCTGCTCCCGTGAGAATCACAACGCGAATGGATTTGTCCTTGTTGATTTTGGGAACCAGCTTTTGAATTTCGTTCCCCATTTCTTCCGAAAGCGCGTTGAGACGATCAGGATCGTTGAATGTGATCCAGACAATAGGGCCTTCTTTTTGAAAAAGAATAGGAAGCATTTGTCTTAAAAATCATAAAATTAAAAAATAGTCCGCAACTTTTTGTCAGTCATCTTCCGCCTTCCTTTCTATGAAATAAGCCAGAAAAGATACTGTTATTTTTTATCCAATGTGAATTCAGGTTTGGTACAAGCAGGAGTTTTATCGTTTGCCACCCTGCGTCATAAAAATGGACACTTCTCCCTTGTCAGGCCCTATTTATAAGGAGTAGAGGGAAAAATGAGGGAGCGGCAATAAATTTCGCAACTTTTTTACAGACATTGCCGATAAATGAATCATGGGGAAGAGAACCATTCAGTTTTCGCGCTTTTTTCTTTTCAGCGCTATCCTTATAGTTGTTATTTCCTGCAGTGGTCAGAGCCAAGTGGGTGGAATGTACCCACTCAGTTTTTCAGTTACTCCCGCGTGTGGTTTTAGTGACCAAATTATCTCTTTTCATAATGATAGTTCTGAAGAGGCTGTTATGCGAGGGGCGGGTATTTCTTTTGGAACAGATCGTAATGGAAGCTTTAGTTTGCAGTCTTTTAAAATTGGAAATACGGAACAAGCTACTCCTAGTGGTTCGTTAGGTGAAACTCATATTCCAGCTGGCAGTGATTATTCATTTAAGGTGAGATATTCTCCAACTCTGGAGAATAAAACAGAAACAGCTTTGTTGGATATTGCCTATCAATCTCCAAAAGAAGGTGTTGTTCAAGTTCGTTTGGATGGATCATCAGGAAGCCGATTGCCTAGTTGTGACGTTATTGCACCTATTGGTGGTTCCCGTGGGCTGAATGGTCCTGTCTTGCTAAAGGTAGAGCATTTAATTGCAGTGACTTTTATTGAGGCCATGCTGGATTCAAGGCTGGGAGACACCCCATTTTTTCAGGCTGATATTCCACTTACTCTTGCTCAAGGTCCAGGAGGTTCAGAAGGAACAGCGATTCTGCCACCCATAACAGAGGCTACACGTCTAGCATTACCTAAGCCAGGACCTCTTGCTCCACAGGCATTGAAGGACTTAGATCTTCGTTTGCCTACAACTATTACAACCTCGGGCACTATAACTGGTGTTTATGATCCTTCTCTTGGAAAAATTGTACTTAATAATGTGCATGTCATTATGAATGGTGATTTTCATACCGAGTTTAATATTAATCTCACAACGGAAAGTTTACTGAGGCCCCCTGTCAATGTCGCAGCACTCCAACACTTAAGACCTCTTTGGAATGATACAACGGGAGAACTTTCCGGGCAAAGAATAGACATGGCTCATGAGGGATCAGTAGTCTTGGTGGGATTTTCAAGAATCACTGACGTGATAACGCAAAATACAAATTTGGGACCTTTGAGAGATAGCTCGATGGCTGTTTTAATTTATGGAAATGTAAGAGCAGTTACCTCAGGTCCTTGATAATGTATTGCATTAGCAACAAGTTTAGATATTTTACGATATATCATTAAAAGAAGTTTTTAGGAGGTCTCTTGAATCGTTTGTTCATCAAAGTTTCTTTTGTTCTAGCAAGTCTGATCATTGCTTCCCAGTTTTCTGCATGTGACTCTGGTTCGGATGATCCTTTTCGTTTTAATGGGATCACTCCATCGAGAAATGAAGGAACTGGAGGAGGCACTGTAGGAAGTGGGGGAAGCTCTGGAAGAGGCGGTTCGGGTGGAGTTTCGGGAACAGGCGGATCTGGTGGAACATCTGGTTCCGGAGGGTTAAGTGGAGCTAGTGGAAGTTCGAGTTCTGGAGGAACGAGTTCTGAGGGATCGTGTAATGTTGATTTTAATTCCACACTTGTTTTGAAAATTGAAGATAGCGGTTCTGCTCCTGGTGGTCCTGGACATAACGATAGTCCTCCTGAATGTTGTCAATATGCGGGTCCTCGTGGAAATTCAAATTGTCCGATGGTGTATCCACGTGGCTTTTTAAACTTTGGGACAATTCCAGGGGATCTTTTTTGTTGTGGATCTCCTGGAGATTCAGATGAAAATATTCCTCCATCTGAGTTAGGTTCTGGTTTTTCAACCGATTATGTGGATTCTCTTTATTGTCCTTCACGTGAACATAATCGTCATGATGGAAGGCCAGAGCTTGCCGTAGCTCGATGGAAGTTTACTAATTCTGGGAGTAATCATGGGAAAATGCTTTTTAGATTTAGAATGACTCCTGGACCTACACCAGGAACTTATTCTTCCTGCCAAGTTACATTAGTGAGGGATAGTTTTCCTGAAGCAAGAATTACTAATTCGGCTTTGCAAGGATCTCTTGTTATTGATGCAGGGAGGGAATATGCCAGTAAACCAAGGATTCCAGAAACACATAATTCTTTAAATGCTCCCGAAGTTGTAGGCACTTGTGAAGTTCTTCGTTCAGATGGAGAAAATTATCAGGTTAAAATTACTCAACTGGATTTACGATTTTTTGCACAAGTTTATAACAACGGAGCTCCAAGTAATTATTTTCGTTGTTTGTTAATAAGAAGTGACTCCCCTGAAATGCAAGCGAGTTGTAATCGAAGTGCGCGGTCTTTCACCTCTCTTTTGAGTAGTGATGAAACTAGCCCGAATAATTATCAAATTATTCCTGGTTTTGGAAAAGATCCTCTTCACCTCACAACAGACACTTCAAATATTCCTCCTCTCAATTCTACGCAATCTGCAATGACAGCTCATGGAACCCATCTTCATTTTTCAGGTGGAAAATCCACAATGAAAATCATCACCACGTTGGATATGACACCTTCTGCTGCTCTACCTGTTGGAACTCTTGATACAAATAGAGATGACGAATTAGGAACAGGCGCCATCTTTACTTTATTAAGAGGAGCTATTTTAACTGCTGAAATTGAAGGAGAGGTTACAAAAGCAGGCACCACAATTCCTGTGCGTACTCTTGATGATCTTGTTTCTTGTGGCTCTTCTGGTGCTGGTGGATCAGCAGGATCCGCCGGGAGCGGTGGTACGGGTGGTGGCGCTGAGCTTCCTTCTTTGAGTGTAATTTCAAATTTTGGAACCGCTGATACTCTTGCTCTGACAACCTCCGGGACCAGTATCTCAACAACAGCCTGTGCAACGGGCACGCGTTCGGGCAGTGATTGTGCTTCCTCCGATTCTTCTCAGTTGCCTTACGCTAAGGAAGGCACGATGGATCCTTCCGTACCTGCCCTGATACCTCGATTTGTGCGTTTAGGAACTGTAACTATCAATAACGGTACTACAGGAACTGTTCCTGTCAGACTTGAGATTCATGCTGGGCCTGTCAGTGCTGGAAGTCCTTTCCGGGTGACCTCATCCGATCAAACGATTACGCTCACTGAAGGCGGAACGACTGGAATTAATATTGAATTTTCTCCTCAACTTACGAGTTCTGGCTGCACGGAGACAAGTGGCATTTTAAACTGCCAATCGGATCTTGTTTTATCCACATCTCCTTCCGTTACAATCCATCTCAAGGGACAGGCAAGAAGACCTGCCGGAGAAGCCAAGTTTGAAGAAGTGAACTGGGATACTTCACATGGAGCCCTTTATAATTCTTTGGGAGTTGTACCTCCGGAATTTTCTTTTTCTTCCATTCCCACTGATGGAGGACTGGACACAAAACTTTTCCGCATTTCTAATGTAGGCGTTCGTCCTTTGACAATTAGTAATTTAAACGTGCCCAGTGGTAGAAATTTCTCTCTGAGCACGGCTATTTATTATGGGCGTGTGATTGGATTTAGCACTTTTTCTTTTGCAAACTCCTGGATAATTCCACCCAATCTTCCGGAAGAATCCGCTCAGAATCTCTTTTTCTTCCTGAATTATGAACCTCATGGAGTTGTTGCAACTCCCCCTCGTTTGGATACAGTAACCTTTGCATTTAACACGGCGGCTTCCACTACAGTGACAACCACATTAAGAGGGAGCGCCACGAATGATCATAGCGGAACACTGGGGCTTTATATCCAGGATGAGCAACGATTTATCGCAGAAAATTCTGGGAGTGCAGGAATGAGACCGGCGCACAGGGTAGAAGGAACCAGTCATCTTTATAGAGTGACAAACCGATTTTTTAGTTATCGTCAAGATCCCGACATAAGAAGGGATGTGTATCTCTTTAATACAGCGCGGACAAGAGATTTTGAACCCTTGTCCATTAAAGGGATAAGTGTGGGTCGTTCGACTCCAGCACCTGACAAATTTCAATTTACTCCAGCTTGTGTGCCAGGCGGATCTTGCGCTCCAGGAAATTTACCTGCGAGCTGTATTGTGCCGCCTAATATGGGACTTCCTGATCAGGCAGCTCTTAATGCTTCTGGTCGAGCAGAATGTGCTCGTTTATTAGCTTCCGGTAGTGGAATGAAAGTAGGTAGTATTGTTTTCCATCCTAGTTCTGCTGCAACAAGCCATCAGGTTTTCACTCTTCCTATTGCGATCAAAGTGATGAGTGTTTCTTCCACAGGGACACCTTCAAACCCGCTTGTTGAAGGAGATCCTGTTGGAGCGACTCGGAGTACTTTAGTGAACTTCACTTTCAAAGGAGCTGAAGGATCTCCCGGAGGACTGCGTGATTTAAAAATTCATCGTTTAATGGCCGGATTTAGTAATAGTATCAATGAAGGATTTCAGAGAACTCTTATTGTTTCTACGGCGACCAAGGGAATTCTAACACGATTTAATGGAACATCTCCCACAGTACCTGCTGATCCTGAACGAGATAAGGATGTTTTTATACTTCCTGGAGGTATTAATCTGAATCCTGTCACCGGAGTAGCCACTTTAACAAAAATTGTGACTACAGTTGATCCGGATATGAATCGTCCTCTATCAGTGACAGTCGGTTCTGGATTTCGTGGATTGAGACTTTTTAATGCTCCGGGTTCTGTTCCGACGAGAAACGCGCCGACGCTCCCTTTGGAATATTTTGCAGACTGTCGAAGTACAACAAGCAGCAATTGTGCCTTCTTTTACCTTTATATTGGAGATTGGGCAAAATCCAGTCTCCCTATGACATGTGGGAGTCTGGTAGGCGATCGTTATGCCATGAGACAATACACAGACGGAGCGCCTGATGATGTTTTGGGTCGAGAATATGCTCCTGTGCTCACCCCTGAAGCTAGAACTCCTGAAGAAAGAATTCAATCGGATTGTCTAAAAGGAATTGGAACAACTCCTGCGATGGACCGCGGGATAGTCGATGCCCAAGGAACTTATGATCCGGTGACCGGTCATTTGAATTTCGATAACTTGGGGGTACGTTTGTATGCGCCGCGTGTACCAGTCATTTCAAACACCGTTGATGCTACGTTAAGATTGTCACTGACAACAGAGTGTGTGACCCCTGATAAAATTCCTGATTCTGCAATTCGATCCCATACAGTTCCTTCACGACCTTTGGAAGATACTCACTATGATAGAAGGTTGATGCCTACGAATCCTCTGGCTCCTTATGTGAATACTACAGCCCGGGCTGCTGAACGTATTCCTTGTGGAACAAATGAACTTTTTGGAAGGCCTCTTTTTGGTGCTTCTGATCCAACGAATACTCTCGATAATGAACCTGTTCCTGTTCCTGATCCTGCTCCTGTGAATGTCCCTTATACTTTTGATATTGCGGGTATCGGAAGAAACACTACAAGTTATTCGAGTGTTGAGGCCGCCAATATGTACATTGTCATCAAAGCCGAGGTGGGTCAATATAGGTGTGGAAGTGGTGAACTAGCCATGAGTCCTCCGATGTGCAGAATACCTGAATATATGTGTCGAAATGGCACGACGGTAGTTGGTACGGGTGCGATGTGTATGCCACGAGAATAAATCGTTCATAATTTTGAAATTAAGGAAAAAGAAGCAATAAATCTTAAATTCAGTTGAAACCCTTAGGAGATTGTTATGACAATACCATTCTTGCCCGTCTCTGTGACACAATCATCTTTTTTACAAACTTTAGGATTGGTTGGACTATGCCTCATGGGTGATGGATGTGGGGCTAATCAACAACCACAGCCTTATGATGCAGGACCTACTCTTTACGATACAGGTGGAATTGACAGATATGTTTCTCCACCACCGCCACCTCCTCCTGTGGATGTGACAACTCTACCTCCCTCCAGAGATACAGGTCAAGTAACTCCAGATAGAGAGTCTGTCGATGCAGGTATCGATACGGGTCTTTTGGATGTTCCTGATGAGTTTATGTTGCGATCATATGATGTGATGGTCCGTCTAGAAGCAGGAATAGAACCGCGTCCTGATTCTACGCCTATTTTAATTGATGAAGATGGAGATGGATTTGACAGGGACATTGATTGTAACGATCGTGATGCATCAATTCATCCTTTGAGACCGGGTGTAAATGTTATTAGAGGAAATGTTACAATCTGTCCTGGAAATTATGGAAGTTATCCTATGGCATCGTTTGTTGAAGTTGGTGCGGATAATATCGTCATTGGAGGAGAAGGAGCAACTGCAAACAGTTTAACTGTTAGGAATCATCATCATGTGATCGTCAATCGTTTGGGGCTTGCTTATCAAATACAGGTTCAAAATAGTCATGACATCACTTTAGATAGAACTAGAGCTTGTAATTCTACGACGGAGTCATTTTTCTGGGCATTTAACGATTCAACTAATAACGATATTATCGGAACGACGTTTGCAGACTGTCCTTTTACAGGAAACATGTGGATCACTTTGAGAGATACCCATAATACTCGTCTTGAGGGGATTTCATTTCCTAGAACCACAACTAGTGTTGAAATAAATGGTAACGGAAATTTAGTAACTAATTGTACATTTTCAAATGTTTCTGCGTTTGGAGGTTCTACACTTTTTATTAATGGTGGTAACGACAATCAGATTGTTGGAAATATTTTTACAATGACGGGGGGTGCAGGTAGCGGGATTTCTGTGTATGGAAATCGAAATAGGATTGAGGGTAATACTATTGATGGTTTTGTCAATGGCATGGCCATTCGGCGAGGTGCAATGAATGTAGTATTGAATAACTTAGTGCGTAATACAAGCTCCACGGGTGTTGATGTAGCAGTAGAGAGTTCGGACAGTCTAATATCAACGACTATCATCGATAATAATCGTATTACTGATAACAGAGGAACTGGTTTAAGAGTTCTTCCAAGTGGCACTTACATACGATTTAATGATCTTCGGAGAAATGGTCGTAACGAGTTTACTTGCGAACCTTTGTATTGCACGGGGAATACTTTGTAATTAACCGATTCAAGCGATATTTTGCCGTCCCCCTTGAACGACTTTTTGAAGGTTCGACATGATCCGTAATTCCGCACCTCTTTCCCCTCTCCCTTTGTGGGAGAGGGCTAGGGTGAGGGGGAGGCAGCAATTTGGGTGACCACTTTTCCCGTTGTCACCCTCCCCTTAATCCCCTCCCATCAAGGAAGGGGAGATTTGAGAGAAATTTCAACTGCGGAATTTTGACATGATTAAAAGTAGCAACTTTCCTTTGAGTTAGCCGATACCTTATATAGAGGGAGTATTATGTCGGGACATGATTCAACCGCAGCCGCAAGACCATCGTCATCATCACCAGTCAGGTTTTTGGGTGGTTATATCCGTTACACTTCGATGGAAGCTTCTGTAAGACGGCTTGCAGACCTTATTATTTTCCCTGTGTCACGCGGATTAGCTGCCGGTTTGGATCTTGATATTGGAAGTGTTAATGTTGGAGTCGGGGTTCAACATAATGTTTATTTGCGTGACGATGGACGTCCTGTTTATCAGACAGGATTGGGTATAAGTACAACTCAAGCCGCTCCGGGAATTTTACGTGCAAGAACGTCGCTGGTTCCCCATCTTGTTATTGATAATGGAAATGTCAGAGCGGGGTTAGGATTATCCACTCAAGATGGAATCGAATTACGTACAAATTTTGGATCCGACTCTGATTTTCGTTTTTTAAATTGGTTTGGTTTAGAGCTTTCCCTTTCACAATTTCATTCCCTTTCCGCTAATGATCCTTCACAAGCGACAATTCAGGCTGGGATTAATTTGGGCGAGCGTCCTGTCGGTTCAGAATCCTTTATAGCTCATATCGTCAATGCTGTGGGGCATACATCAGGACTGATGCGTTGGTCGGAATTGCAACAAGCTGTCGGTGATGTCCCTGGTTTAAGAATTGACAATTTAGATTTAAAACTAAGTATTTTTACCGGTCTGGATGGAGCTTTGGCTACGAGAGATCTCGTTCGTGCAGGTTATATGATGAGACAAGCACCGGCGGTTATTTCCGGAGCTGTGTTAACCGTAGCAGGATCTTTATTTTTAGGAGGAGGATTAATCTCTCATGATCTTCCTTTATTTAATACGGGTGTAGTGAGCGCAGAGTCCGGGGCACAACTGATGTGTCGTATTTTTGATGGAAATCGTAATTCTACAGAACAGGCAGCATGCCGGGCCGTAGTTGCCGGTGGTTTTAGTGTTGCGGGACTTATTCTGCTTGGCTCTCATTCTAATGATTCTTTGCGTCCTTTTGCTGTAAATTTATCCGCCATCCCTGCAGCTGGTTACGTGTTAACTTTTTAAATTATGAAAAAAATTATTTTCTTCATTTTTCTTTTCTTTTTGGGCTTCTCAAAAGCTTCTTACGCTCTTCTTGTTTGTCCCAACCCGATGGGAAGTTCTCATGAACCCATGGGAACAGACTGGTGTGATGCCGCAAGGCCTGGAGAGCCATCGCGTTATGAGCGAGATATCCTGTGTTTTGTAGAACCTCTCAGCCGACCGGGCATGCCCGTGGATCATGAAGTCGTAGGAGGAAATCTTTGTGCTCTCTCCAAGTTTCGGAATGCAGATGTTGTTCGGGCCGTTGTGAGTTACTCCATTTCGTATAGTCTTGATTCTGATCCTTCTGTGAGCAGAATGGAGAATGTTGACTTACGCACCGAGCATCACGATATTTATACAACGAGTGAGTTAATGGTAACTTCTCTCAATCTTCCACGTCCCGGTCTTTATACGGTGACTGTGCGTGTGCGGTTGCTCAATTTTATGGGCGGCGGTTTTCAGGAAGATATTGTGATGACGCGACATGTTTTGAGACTTGATCGATCACGATTGTCGGTCGTTGGAGGACGTCCCTCGGGAGTAGCGATGTCCTCTTGCATGGCTGGAGATACAAACTGTTTTCGTTTTGAAGAGGGCTCTGTGGAGATGCGTGGGACCGAGATCATACACAACGTGAGAGTTGCTTCTCAACCTAACCAAAAAATGGATCGCGTGGATCTTTGCATAGGAACTTCCATGATGGACAGTAATCCTGCGGATGCAGGCTCTGTGACAGTCACGGGTACCAATACTATCACAGACGCCAGTTTTTTTCCTTCTCGTGTTGTGACTGTCAATGCTTCTTGTGATCGAACGGGAGGCTCTTGTCAGTTTGTTCATCGTCCGGCGCTGATGACACCCGTTTTTTGTGCAGGAGGAATTATCGTTCCTGTTATTTTGGGTGATGGTCAGAATGCCATCAGACTTCATCTCAGCAATGCGGTGGATGATCATGAGACCCTGGTTGTCCAACCTTTTAATGTGGATCTCAAAGGACCGCCTCTTGATGTGAATTTCTACCGGAACGAAGACAGCAGGGAACCTCTGATAAATGTGGATGGAAAAGTTCTTTTGCCTACTGAAGCCAATATGGAAAGCGTCCTTGTGGATGTTGTGGCGCGTCGCAGTGCAAGAGGAGCTCCGGAGAATCTTTCGGGCAGTCTTTCTTGTGATTTCGACGATACCCCTCCTTGCGGTAATTCACCTGTTTGCATTCAGCGTCAAAACGAATCCGGTAACGGCCAGGCTATGTGTGCTTCCATTGGGGTGGATGGCCTTACTCACTATCGGGCACGACTTTTTAATGTGAATTTTCCTCTCAACACCGTTACTATTAAAGCAAAAGATTCTCTTCAAAACATCACCACGGAAACTCATGCCTTTGCCTATGGTTTTGTAAAACCGTTATTTACCCAAACTAAAACGGGTGAACTTACTTTTAGCCCCTCTAAGAGTCTTGTAGAAGGTGGAGTAGGTGGTTTTTTGCCCGGCAGTTTTGTGACGGGTGAGGAACTAAGAGCCAACCTGGAAACCATCGTCAATTCGAGAAAATTTAAGACTGAAACCTTTCCCAAACTTTTGGATCCTGTCAAGCCGAGTCACGAAGAGGCCGATTGTTTGAGAGGCATTCAAGAGGAAGAACAGTGCCAACTCACACGATTAACAGGCGAGAATGATGATTATTATGGAGGACCTCTTGGTTCTGTTGCAGCCATCAAGATTGCTTGCGGTGATAGTTGTGCTGACGGGGAAATTGGAAGAATTTCTGTGCCTTCGCTTCAGCTTTTGAGTGGAAATAAAATTCGTCTGCAACTCAGGATTCAAGGTTTGCACGTTCCCGGGGATCTTTATTTTGCCCAATTTAAGGATGCTGACGGTGACGGTCTTGAAGACACGCGAGATGACGATGACGATGATAATGACGGCATTTTGGATGCGGATGATACGGATGATGATGGAGATGGAATCCCTGACACGCAGGATCAGGCGGTTGATTTTGGAATTGATCCGGATTTTGGTCCCTCAGACAGTCCTTTCTTTTTGCCTCTCAACATGACGATTCGTGATTTGGCCCTCAACCTGGATGCCACTGTCAGTTATAATCGGTCTGGAAAAATGCAATTAAACATCGTTCATGCTCCCGGGAGAGGTTTGGTAGAAGCTCTGCCCGATGATCGTTTCTTGCTCACTCCCAACTGTGCCCGCAAACATGCCGTCGGATTGTATGAAACAGTCAGGGATGAGCATGGAAGAAACGTTCAACGTCTTGTCCAGTATTCTGATGAAATGATGGAAGCTTGTCGCGGCATTGAACGTTTGAATGGGACGCGGCTCTTGGATGGTTTTAATCGACAACTTCAAGGAACGAATAAACAGTTTCAATGCACTTTTAACGCCATCTTGCGTTGCAGTGTTCCCAAAAGACTCGAAACCCAACTTAACAAATACGATAATAAAAAAGTGACGGATCTCTCGGTGGATTTATTTAGTCGTAAATTTCATATGGATCTCTTTTCTCAGCTTGCAAAAACACGCTTGCAAATTGATCCTTCCGGTGTGGGATTCTCAGCTTCAGGCCTTTTGGCGCCTGCTGGTGTTGGACGAACGGGGGATACAGCCGCTTTCGATGCAATCCGTTTTATGAATAATCTTCCGGCGCGATTCAAGAACAACAAGTTTGGTCCTCTTGCTGCGGTGGACGATTCTTGTAACGATCGCGATACAAGCCGTGTTTGTGACGCCAGAACAAGGCCCATTGCCGTTGCTTCCGATTTAGGCGGAGACATGAATGTGGCTCTCAAAGAGGAAATGATCAATGCTCTTTTACAAGCTGTGGGCGTTGAAGCTTGGGAATTGGCACGTCAGGAAGACGATCTCACAGATCGTTCTTCAAGTGCTCTTGATCTGACAACTCTCAAATTCAGAAATGATTTTGATTTGGGTATCCCGGAAATTGGCGGCGGACCTTGTGTTGCCAAGAATGGACGTGTTGTTCCCAGTGATACTTCCTGGGAATGTTTTCCGTTTCCTTTAAATGTTGAAAATATTTTTGGGGCAACCACTTTGGGCTATGTTGACTTTAATGGGGACGGGGTTCCCGGAGATCCCACGGATAAAAATACCTTGTTGGCGATGAGGAACCGTCTGAATCCCTTTATTCCTCCCGTTGTGCGTATTGTGAATGTGTTTCCCATTGGACCACAAGCGGCTTTGGCTGAATTGGAAATTGGCATTGGTGATGCCGAGATGCAGGTTTTTGAGGAAGAGATTATTTCACGAGACCCCATGACCGGTCGTGTACGTGAAACAAGAATTAAGAATTGGTGTGATGGGACTCGTTATCCTAATGTAAGTCCTGAATGTCAGGACCCTCGTGGTTATAAAGTTCCCATTGCTTCCTTTGGTGTGTCGGGTCGTGTTTCTGTGAGCTTGTTGATTTCGGCCCGTGAAGATGGAATCCTCCGTTTAGAAGGAGGCATTACCTCCCGTGAAAATTCCTTGGGACAATTGGAATTGAATTCTGAAAAAACTTATATTCGCGTGACGACACGCCAAAACAACACCATTGTGCCGGATACGAATCTCTCAAGTTCTTTAGAAAGCAAAATAAATGGAACGATGCTTCCCAGTTATCTTTTTGGATCCCCCCGCGCCATCCATATTAATTTACCCACGAGCTTGCCCATTACGCCAAGTTTCTGTGATCGGTTTGGAAGTGCGGGAAGTGCATTTGAGACGTTGTGTGGATGCTTCGATCATCATTATAGTGATTATGACGGAAATAGTTGCAGTAGTTCTCGACGTGTCCGTGATTTATGGGACAACCTTGGGTTGCAGGATTTTGATGTGACAGGTATCTCACTGACCAATTCCATGATCGATGCAACTGCCGAAGAAGTTTTTGGTCCAACGCGTTATTTGACGGTCCAGACGGGAGTTCATGTTGAAACGGTACGCAGATAAATTTTAAGAAACAATTTTGTAAATTAGCCGATAACTAAATTAGAGGAATTACGTTTATGGTAGCTTTGATTCCAGTGATGGCTATTGTGGGGTTAGGAGCATTCTTATCGGGTTGCTTGTTTCCAGAACCTCCTTCTCCTCCCACCGATGGTGATGGTGGTTTAACCCCTTTAACACCTGAGGATACAGGACCTTCAACGCCTAGACAGGCCTGCTTAAACCCTCAACAAGGACGATCTTTAGAACTTGAATTTCGTGGTGTGAATACATCCGATGCAGGTGTGAGTCGTTATGTCACACGTCTTCTTTTGGATAGGCCTTTTCAGTGGATGGGAAATGGATTTTCTGGTCGTTTAACTTGGAATAATCTTGATCCCGCTTGTTTGGATTCGATGCGTAATTCCATATGTCCTTCCTTTGTACGTATTGGAACGCGGGTTTCTGGAGAACCGCTAGGTCGTATTCTTACCAATGATCCTGCAATGGATGCAGGAGGTGTACGATCCTGGGGAAGTATTTTGAGTTCCTCCACTGGAGATGGAGGTAATTTTTTTGATGGAGTGACAACGTACCTGGGTGTGGATGGAAGTGTGACCGGTGATTGTATTATTTCTCTTACCATTGGTGCTTTATCTCGCACAACTTCAGGAAGAGATGCGGGAGATACGGAGGGAGGGGTTGTTTCAAGGATCCAGCCTTGGGCGGTGCTAATTTATCCTTCTGTTCCCACAAGTGATTTAGGAACGGAGCGGCCTTTTGTTTTTAGAGGTCCCTTGAGTTTAAATGCTTCCAGTAGCGGTGCAACCGTTTTTTGTCGAGGAGGTGATTGTCAACCGTATGCTGGATTTCAAGTGGGGGAAATTTCTGCTCGTATTGTTTTAGAATCTTCTCGAATTGTTGATGCGGGTCTTACGGATGCTTCACGTGATGTAAGAACCGATGTTACAGCAGATGCCTTATCAGATTCTCCTGATGCTTCGGTTGCAGATGTTTCTGAAGCAGATGCCCTTAGCGACGTTTCTTCGGATAGTGTTGTTGATAGCGGTCTGGTCGCCGATGCTTCTTCCTCCGACGACGCCACTCCATCGACGGATTAGAGTTTTTCCCCACAATCCCCCAAAATACTATTGTCTTTTTGACCTTCCTTCGCTAGTTCCTTCCATTCTTCATGAAGATTTCGCGAAAACAATCTTGTATTGCTCTAGCTCTTCTTTTTATCCTTTCCACCGGTTTCAAGATTTTTGGTGAAAATGATGAAGATATTAACAAGAAACATGAAGAAGATACGGCCGCCAAAGAGGAACAAAAAATCTTTGGGCCGCGTAATGGCCTGAATATTCGTCTCACCCTTGACCAATGTATCAAAAGAGCTTTGACCTACAATCCCGAATTGGAGATTGCCGATTATTCCATTCAGGGGGCCAAGGAAAAAAAGATCGAGGCCGATCATTTTGGAACCCCTATTTTTGATTATGAGTATGATTTGGGACCTGCTCCCAAGGATGCCAGTGATGCTTTTCACAGTTTTTTTTCCGGTGATCTGACTGTTTTTAACAAAATGAAAGTGGGTGTGGGGGTTCCTATCCATACATTTGGAAAAGTTAAAACAGGCAAGGAGTTAGCCGAAACTGGAATTGTTGCTGAACGAGAAAGAAAGGAAATAAAGAAGTCCGAGATTGTATTGCAGGTAAAGCAGTTGTATTACGGTATTCTCTTGGCGCGTGAAGTCGGACATCTTTTAAAATCAGCTTATGAGGGTTTGGGTAAGGAAATTCAGAAACGAGAAGATCAGGGGGGTACCGATCCGTCGGAACTATTAAAATTAAAATTGTTTCGAGCCGAACTGGAAAAACGAAAAGAAGAGGGGGACAAGCGCGAAATACTCGCCAAAGAAGCCATGAGTGTGCAATTGGGGATTGATGAGGCAGATCGTTTTGACATTATGAGTGATCGTCTGAGACCAGAAACCCCAACGATGTCCAATTATGATGTTTATCGGCAAAGTGCTTTGGCCAATCGGAGCGACCTGAAGCTTTTAGATTTAGGTTACCATGCCAAAGAAAAGCAATTACAGTTGGAGAGTCGTTTGATGTCTCCCAATCTGGCTTTTGGAGGCTTTTTAGAGTTGGGTCGCGCCAAGGGAATCACAGGACTCAAAAATACGGATGATTTTAATAATCCCTTTAACTACACCCGGGCTGGTGTGGGTTTTCAATTAAAGGGGCAGCTGGATTTTCATTCTTCCTTGTCCAAGGTGAGGCAGCTACGCAGTGAATTATATAAGATCGATGTGCAAAGACAGTTGGCTGAAGATGGGGTAGAGCTAGAAGTGAAAGAGGCTTTTTTAGAAGTGCGAAATACCAAGCTCGATATGGAGAGAGCCGAGGAAGGTGGAAAACTTTCCCGACAACTTCTTTTCTTGACCCAAAGCAATATGGATATAGGGATTGCCGAATCCAAAGATTTGATTGATGCCTTGTCTGCTTTTCTGCAAACAAGGGGGCAGTATTTCGAATCGGTATTTAACTATAATGTTGCTGTAGCTAAGCTAGAAAATAAAACAGGTCAAATGCCTGAATAATGTTATGTCATTGCGAGGAGCAAAGCGACGTGGCAATCTCACTGTAAGCCCTTGATTACCGTGAGATCGCCGCGCTGAGTTTACCCAGAGCGGCGTGGAGATTGCTTCGCTTCGCTCGCAATGACACACCCAATAACGGAGGAAGTATGCAATATTTTGCGATCTTAGTATTAGTATTCGGAGTTTTAGGAATGGGGGGAGTGGGTTGTAGCAAGAAATCAGAACCCGTTTTTGAAAAAGGGAAATCAGCTGCATCCGAACAGACGTTTCAGTTTAATGATTCGGAAATTGATCCCAATTTCAAGGTCACTCCTTCCCCAAGAAAACAAGTTAAGTATTTTGCCGCAGGAACACCCACGCGTGCTATCCAGGATCTGGATGATCTATTAGATTCCTACATCATCAATGCCACAACTCCAGAGGATAAGAAGTATAATAACAACCTCAAGATGTCCGTGATTCATGGTACTTTTGATATTCGTGAATTGTGTCGTCTGGCTTTGGATAAAAACTGGAATGAGAGAACCCCGCAGGAACAAGAATACTTTGTCCAGCTCATGACTCATTTGTTGGAAAAGAAGGCCATTTTTTCAAAAGAACAAGGGCAAAAAGGAAAGGGGAATGGAGGAGTCAAGGAGCTTTATCACATTAGCTATGAAGGCGATCAATTTTTGAATGCAGAAAAAACTCAGGCACAAACACGAAGCATGGTCAATATTCCTTCTGAAAATCTCAAAATTGAAATTAGTTATAAACTCAAAAAAGTGGCTGAAGGCTGGAGAATTTATGACGTCATTGTGGATGGAGCCAGTCTGTTGGACAACTACAAATACCAATTTGATAAAATCATTGCCAAGGATGGTTATCCCATTTTGGTTCATCGCATGGAATCTAAATTAAAGGCCATTGATAATGAAAGTCAGAAGTCCAATTCCTAAATGAAAACTTACAAACGATGCATCACGATCTTAGCTGATGGCGCTCGAGCTGATGTTCTTCGGGATCTTGTTTTAAAGGGAGAATTAAAAGAGATCGGTAATTGGCTCGCAGCTTCGGGATCCCTTCGTGATGCCAATTCGACTTTTCCTTCCACCACAGGTCCTGCTTATTTACCGTATCTCACAGGTTGTTATCCAGGAACATGCAATCTTCCAGGTATTCGATGGTTTGATAAAAATTGTTATGCCACAAACAGTTTTTCTAAAAATCGGTTTCGTAGTTATGTGGGCGCCGAATCATTTTACATGAATAATGATCTGGCTCCGGATATTAAAACTTTATTTGAACTCATTCCTCGTTCGGTAAACATCTTTAGTTCTATCAATCGGGGCGTGAGTGCCTGGGGAAATAAAACTCGTTTTTCACGTGCGTGGTATTGGTACTACGCCCACCTGACTGATCATTGGAGCTTGATTGATGAAGCGGCCGGTAGGAAAATTGAAGAAGCCTTGAAAGAAGATTTTGAGTTTCTCTTTGCTGTTTTTCCCGGAGTGGATGAGTTTTCACATTTGGCAAGTCCGACACACCCAAGGACTTTAGAGGCTTATCGTGTTTTGGACCATGCTGTTGGTTTGATAGCTCGAAAGTTGAAGAGAGAGGGCAAGTGGGAAGAAACTGTAATTTTTATTGTGAGCGATCATGGATTATCCGAAACCTCACGACACTTGCCTTTAAATCAGTTTTTGGAAAGGAACGGGATCAAGACCCTTTATTATCCTAAAGTTTTCAAGTGGGGTTTTGATGCTGCGAGCATGGTATCCGGTAATGGCATGGCTCATTTGTATTTTAAAAATGAAAAAGGGTGGAAGGGGAGAACTGCTTGGGAGCAACTCATTTTACGCAAAGATCGGATTGTTGAAAAACTTCTAGAACAGCCTGAAGTGGATATTCTGGCGGCACAAAAAGAGGATGGGACAATTGTGGTGAAAAGTAAAAGAGGGGAAGCGGAAATTTCCGTAGGGGCGCCCCTTGGTGCGCCCAATCAAAGGGTGCAGCAAGCAGCACCCCTACAGTATCATGTTATGACAACGGATCCTTTTGGTTATCCCCAATTACCCTCCGAAATGACTAATCGCCAATCTTTGGAACTTACTGACAAAACGGATTATCCCGATGCGTTGATGCAGTTAGCTCAGATTTTTCGTGCCGGTCGTACCGGAGATCTTGTTCTTTCTGCAACCAAGGGGCACGATCTTCGGTTGAGACATGAAGTTCATGAACATAAGTCGTCTCATGGGGGACTTCATTGGGAGCAGATGAAAGTGCCCTTGGTCACGAATGTGCGTCTTTCCGAAGGCCCAGCACGTTCTGTAGATGTTTTTCCGACGATTTTAAAGCTTCTGGGTCGCCCGATTCCTTCCGGGATTGATGGTAAATCTCTCCTTATGTAATGCGACAGTTTCACTCTCACTGACATTAAGAGTGTTGTCATCGCGAGCCCGAAGGGCGTGGCGATCTCACATAGATCCCGGGAGATGGCCACGCTGCGCTCGCCATGACAAACCTATAATTCCCAGTTGACAATTTTTGACGCGGTGTATTATCTCATGAATGAATACTCATTCATATGAAAGAAGATAAATCACTTCGCATTTTAGAGGCAGCAACAAAGGTTTTTGCAAAGAAGGGGTTCTATAACTCTACGATTTCCGATGTGGCCAAGGTAGCGGAGGTGGCAGAAGGAACCATCTATCTTTATTTCAAAAATAAAGATGATCTTCTCATTTCAATTTTTGAACAAAGCATCGATTTTTTTATTCAGGAAGTTAAGAAGGAAATTGAGGGAGTTAAAAATCCTAAAGATAAATTGAGACAATTTTTATCTCTTCATTTGAAGTTGGTGCAAGAGAACCCAAATCTTGCCCAGGTTTTACAAATTGAGCTCCGGCAATCCTCCAAGTTTATGAAGGAATATGAAGGCAGCAAGTTTGCCGACTATATGAATGTAGTGAGGGAGATTTTGGAAGAAGGAAAATCATCCGGTGTGTTTCGAGAAGATATTAATCCTAGAATTTTGCGAAGGGCTATTTTTGGAGCGGTGGATGAGTTAGCCCTGGAATGGTTGGTGATGGAAAAAAAGAAGTACAGTTTGGAAGAGTGTGCCGATCAAATTAGTAACGTTTTTATCAAAGGAATCATGAAGTCGTAATTTCAAATTATTTTAAGGAGAGCCATATGAAAATAGGAGTACTACTCAAACAGGTTCCTGATACCGAAACCAAAATCAGAATCAAATCCGATGCTTCAGGAATTGAAACCGATGGCATTAAATATATCGTTAATCCTTACGATGAATTTGCCGTCGAGGAAGCCCTCAAAACCAAGGAGAAGGCTGGTGGTGGTGAGGTTGTTGTGATGTCCTTGGGGCCGGCGCGCGTTGTGGATGTCCTACGTACGGGATTGGCCATGGGTGCTGATCGTGGAATTCATATTGATGATGCGGGGCTTTCTTTGGACAGTTTTGTCACCGCTAAAATTTTAGCCAATGTGGCGCAAAAAGAAAGTTTTGATCTGATCTTCTGTGGCAAACAGGCTATTGATGATGATGCGTCTCAAGTAGTGCAGATGGTGGCCGAGTTTTTAAACATTTCTCAAGTCTTGTTGGTTGAGAAATTTGAACTCGGTGCCGACAAGAAAAGCGCGACTGTTGCACGTCGTGTGGGTGGTGGTTCCAAAGAAGTTTATACGCTCGAGTTCCCAGTCATTCTGGGAGCGGACAAAGGTCTCAATACACCACGCTATGCTTCTTTGCCGGGTATCATGAAGGCCAAGACAAAACCCCTGGCTGTGTTGAAGGCGACAGATTTGGTGGGAGAAGCCAAGCCCAAAACCATTTCTGTTAACTTCCGTCTTCCTCCAGAACGTAAAGCGGGAAAGATTTTACAAGGAGAGCCGGAACAGGTTGTGAAAGAATTAGTGAAGTTGTTACGTGAAGAAGCAAAAGTTATATAACGCCCCCTCTGATCCCTCTCTTAAATTAAGAGGGGGAAGGGGGAGTTATTAAAAGGAGAAAAATTATGTCTAACATTTTAGTGATTGGTGAACACACCGAAGGAAAAGTGAAAAAAGTAACTTTTGAATTAGCCAGCAAGGCTTCTGAATTGGCCGCCAAGTTGGGTGGACAGGCCGAAGTGGTTTTTGTAGGAGCCAGTCCTCAAAATGCTGCTGAATTAGGCTCGTACGGCGCCAAGAAAGTTTATGTCCTTCAAAATGTAAAGTTGGAAAAATACAATACGGAAGGATTCACCAAGGTCATTACGGATTTAATTGGGGAAACCAAACCCACTGTTGTTTTGGGAACAGCCAGTCCGTTTGGACGTGATTTATGTCCTCGTCTTGCAGCCCGTTTGGGTGCCGGTTTAGCTTCGGATTGTACAAATCTCGATATTCAAGACGGAAAACTTTTAGCCACCCGACCACTTTTTTCGGGCAAAGCTTTTGTCGATGTTAAATTTGAATCGAGTCTTCAAATGGCAACCTCACGTCCTAATTCGTTTGTAGCCAGTGTTGTAGCTGCAGGCGTTTCTGCGGAAGTTGTGGCAAAGGACAGTGATCCAGGAAATCTGCGTGCGGTCATGAAAGAAATTGTAAAGGGTCAGAGTGACAAGGTAGATTTGACCGAAGCTTCAAAGATTGTTTCCGGTGGCAGGGCGATGAAAGCCCCGGAAAATTTCAAGATTCTACAAGAGTTAGCGGATGTGATTGGTGCAACCGTTGGAGCTTCACGTGCAGCGGTGGATTCTGGTTATGCCCCTCATGATATGCAGGTAGGCCAGACGGGCAAAGTCGTGAATCCCAATCTTTACATTGCCTGTGGTATTTCTGGAGCCATTCAGCATTTGGCCGGTATGAGAACATCCAAAGTGATTGTTGCGATTAACAAGGATCCTGAAGCTCCTCTCTTTCAAAAAGCGGATTACGGAATTGTTGGAGATCTTTTTCAGATTGTTCCTCTGCTGACACAGGAATTTAAAAGAGCTTTAGCGGAATAGGAGACTTATGAAAATTCCCATTGGTGGTGCTTTTCTACTCGAGAAAACAGACAACTCGGACAGCTTTATTCCAGAGCAAATTACGGACGAACAAAAGAGTCTGGCTCAGCTCGTTCATGATTTTGTCCATGGAGAAGTGATTCCACGAAGTGAAGAGATCGAACATCAAAAATTTGATGTGGTGGTTTCGCTTCTGAAAAAAGCCGGTGAGTTAGGAATTCTTGCTGCTGAAATTCCTGAAGAGTTTGGTGGTCTGGACATTGATAAAGTGACAATGGTGGGGATGGGAGAAGAAACTATCCAGCAGGGATCTTTTGGAGTGACGATGATGTGTCACACAGGGATTGGGAGCTGGCCGGTTATTTATTTTGGAAGTCCCGAACAGAAGAAAAAATATCTTCCTAAGTTGGCCACCGGAGAAATGATAGGGGCTTACTGTTTGACGGAGCCTGGTTCCGGTTCAGATGCCTTGGGTATGAAGTCCAAGGCGGTTTTGTCTCCGGATGGCAAACATTGGATCCTGAATGGTGAAAAAACTTTTATCACTAATGGGGGTTTTGCCGATCTCTATACGATCTTTGCCAAGGTAGATGGAGACAAGGTTTCAGCTTTTCTCATTGAACGAGGAAGCCCTGGTCTCTCAACGGGTAAAGAAGAAAAGAAGATGGGAATCAAGGGATCTTCCACGGTTCCTGTTATCATGGAGAATTGCAAGATTCCTGTGGAGAATTTGTTGGGTGAAGTTGGAAAAGGTCATAAGATTGCTTTCAACACCTTAAATCTGGGTCGCTTCAAACTTGGAGTGGGAGCGACGGGTGGTTCCAAGGCTTTGATTGGTTATGCGGTAAAATATGCCAAGGACCGAAAGCAGTTTGGAAAATCAATCACGGACTTTGGTCTCATTCGCAAAAAAATTGCCAACATGACTTTACGAACATTTGTATCGGAGGGAATGAACTATCGTACGGCCGGCATGATGGATGTTAAAATTAAAGCGCTCGACAAAAAAGATCTAGCTTACTCCAAAAAGGCGATGACGATCGTGGAAGAGTTTGCCATTGAATCGTCCATTGCTAAAATTTACGGTTCCGAATGTGTCGATTTTGTCTGTGATGAAGGTTTACAAATTTTGGGAGGCTATGGATTTTTAGAAGAGTATCCCTTTGCTTTAGCGGCTCGTAATGTCCGTATCAACCGTATTTTTGAAGGAACCAACGAAATCAATCGACTGCTGATTCCTGCGATGTTTTTCAAACGAGCCATGAAAGGTGAGTTGGACCTTATGAATGGGATTCAGTCCGTGCTTGAAGAAATAAAAAATGGATCATTGGCTACGTCACGAGGAACTGGCGTGTTAGCGGATGAGGTTCATCAGGTGGAGTTGGCTAAGAAGCTCACCGTCTATGCTGCGGGAGTCGCGGCTCAAAAATTTATGGATGCCTTGAAGGATAAACAATACATCGCGGAATTTATTGCGGACCTTGCGATTGATACTTACGCCATGGAAACAGCTGTTCTGCGTGCGCTGAAGCTTCAGAAAGAACATGGATCTGAAAAAGCTAAAGTCGCATTGGCGATTGTACAAACTTACGTTAATGACACATATCCTGAGATGCTGTTACGAGCCCGTAAAATGATGCTGGCCGTGGCTGAAGGAAATCAAGAAGAGTATCTCCAATATTCCAAAGCCCTCAGTCGTTTTGAATACTTTGTTCCTATCGACACCACTCACACCCGTGAAGTGATCTCTCAGGCAATCATTGATCGCGATGGGTATCAAATTATTTAGCCCCTTTAAATTTTAGCAACTTCCTATCGTTAGCATCGATAAAAGCTTGGGAGTGAATCGATATGTCCTATTTTCCTGTCAGCCCACTTGGTGTGGAGAGGATACCTCAAGTTATTCGGGGTCTACAGAGAGGGATGCAGGGTAGCGTTTATGAGACCTCTCTTGGTCTTTTGTATATCTTTAGGGGGGAACATATTATTCATGATAAACCTGTCCCTACAAACACTGTGCGTCTTTATCCAGTTGGGCTAGGGCCCACTGGTCCCACGACTCTTTTAATGACCTGCCAGGATGCGATGACAGTTCTCTCACCGTCAGTCCGTGTGGCAAAATTTTCTGCTGAATTTGGAGAACAGGTTATTCCATGTGAGAAGGCTGCTTATCCCATTCAACCAAGGGAGGTTTTAAAGCTGGGGATGGATGTTTTTCTTCAGGTTGATGGTCAAGGCAATCTCGTCTGTGTCGAAGAAAGGATAGAAATTCAAGATGAAGATATTTATTTTTCTTGGCTAGAAAAAGTGACTCCCTTTGGAATTGGTCCAGAAGATCGTCCCTGGGTTTCTATTAATAACGATCGACTGATTTTTCATCCTGATTCTATGCCTCAAGGCTTGCAGGTTCGATACGTAACATCTTCAAAAGAGTGGAGTCCTCCGATGAGAGGCCAGAAACCAGTTCAGTTTCTTGTGAGAACGATCGAAAGAGACCAAGCTTGTTTTGTCCTGAGTTTCAAAGAAGAAAACTTTTACTTTATCATCGAAGGCGGAAAAATTGCTCAAAAAATAGTGTAGATTTTTTAGATCAGCGACTCTGCCAACAATTCCACCACGTCTTTGGTTTGAATCTGTTCATCCACTCCCTTGTCACGCGTGGCATCTTTCAGCATGGTAATGCAGAAGGGGCAGGCGCTGGCAACGACGTTTGGATTAACAGTTTGTAAGTCCTCTAACCGCTTGTGATTGACGCGAGTTCCCACTTTTTCTTCCATCCACATCCGACCACCGCCGGCTCCGCAACACCGACCATTTTCTTTGGAAAGTTCAGGCTCGACGACTTCAGTTCCTGGAATGGATTTAAGAATTTCACGCGGGGAACTATAAACACTATTGTAACGCCCCAAATAGCAGGAGTCGTGATAGGCCACTTTTTGTGGAAGAGGGCGTACGGGTGTCACTTTTCCTTCTTGAATCAAGCTGTAAATAAAGTCGGTGTGATTGACGACGTCATAGGTACCGCCAAACTGAGGGTATTCATTCTTGATCGTATTGAAACAATGAGGACAGGCCGTAATAACTTTCTTGATGTTGTAACGATTCATTGTCTCTATATTTTGTTTGGCCAATGTCTGGTAGAGGTATTCATTTCCAATCCGGCGTGCGGCATCTCCGGTGCAAACCTCTTCTTTTCCGAGAATGGCAAAATCAATGTTGGCTTTTTGCATGACTTTGACAAAGGCGGTGGCAATTTTTTTATTACGATCATCAAAAGATCCGGCACAGCCGACAAAATACAAATATTCCGCTTTGGGATGATCCGAAAACATTTTTACGCCCATATCCTTGCACCAATCAGCGCGACTATCGAAGCCGATGCCCCAGGGGTTGTAGTTAGTTTCCATGTTGCGGAAAGTGGACTGAACCTCCGTAGGCATGACACCTTGTGTGAGAACCATATGACGACGGACACCGACGATACGATCCACAAACTCAATACCGACGGGACAGGCTTCTTCGCAAGCTCTGCAGGACGTGCAGGACCAAAAGACTTCAGGGTCCATAATATTGGGAGCCACGTGGTTTTCGCCTTCCGCATTCAAAGCATAAGCCGCCCAACCGGTATGTTCACCACCCAGCTTTTGATCACGGCGTAAAAATTCGCGCATGTCGATGTTGATTTGTTTGGGACTTAAAACTTTGCCGGTGTTGGTAGCTGGACAGACGGAAGAGCAACGACCACATTCCGTGCAGGTCGCCACATCCAACATATCTTTCCAAGACATGTCTTGAAGAGTTCCTGTTCCAAAAGAAGTGGCATTGGGATCTTCTAAATTCAGGGTTCGGAGCTGTCCGAAGGGTGTTGTTCGTGTGAAGAAGACATTCGGTAAAAAGGTAAAAACGTGAAAATGTTTTCCATAAGGTAAAAAATTCAAGAAGGCTAAGATCAAAAAGATATGAACTAAATAAGAAGCTCCGGAAACAAATTCAAGAAACGGGGGAGGAAAATGAAGAGCCGTAAACAAAAATCCGAACAGGGCAGAAATAGGAGCCCAGGTTGTGTTAGTCATTCCTTCTAAAGCAAAACGGGCCCCTTCAAATGTAAAATCCGTCAAGCAAAGTGCAGCAATGATACTCAAAATCAATAAGGCTTCGGCAGACATAGTGAGTCTTTTTACTTTGAGCACTATTCGACGGTAAGCCGCATAGCTGACGGCGATCAAAACAAAGAGAAGGATGAAATTGAGTATCATTGTATAAAGATGACCAAGGGAACTTTCCGTAAAGAAACTTAAAAAGTGAGGTGTATAACCCATTCCAAAAAGAATGATGGTGCGTAAGCTGATGATGCAAAAACCCCAGAAGATCGCGGCATGCATGAGGCCGGCCTTGGGATCTCCTTTGAGAATTTTGGTTTGTGCAAAGGCAATGATAAAAAGATTTTTCAGTTTTTTGCCGTAGTCGTTGAAGCGATTGTCAGGTTGTTTGGCAGAGAAAATGACTCGTTGCCATTTGAAGACGGAATAACCAAAAAAACTCAGGGCAAGGATTAGAAAAATAGTGGTCGTGATGGGAAACATGAATTCTCCTTTTTATAAAAAGCGAGGAGGTTTTCTACCCAGAGTTTTGCGGAAGTTCAACTCAAAAATCAGACTCTGGTATTGACTTTTCCTCGCCGGAGCTGCGATGAGAGAAATCTCATTATGCCAATTAAAGAGAAATTCGAAGAACTGGAAAAACGAAACCAGGAAGCGCTCGTGGCTGGAGGTCAGGATCGGATCGAGAAACATCATGCTGCCGGTAAGCTGACAGCACGAGAGCGCATCGAACTCCTTTTGGACGCGGGTACTTTTGTTGAGGTGGATCGTTTCGTCACCCATCGTTGTTCCGAATTTGGCATCGATAAGCAAAAAATTCCTGGCGATGGGGTCATCACAGGTTACGGAAAAATTGAAGGTCGTCAGGTGTTTGTTTTTGCCCAGGACTTTACAGTTTTTGGCGGATCTCTCGGGGAAGTTTTTGCGCGCAAGATTTGTAAAGTGATGGATTTGGCGATGAAGGTGGGAGCTCCGGTCATTGGACTCAATGATTCCGGTGGGGCTCGTATTCAAGAAGGTGTGATGAGCTTGGCAGGTTATGCCGATATTTTTCTAAAAAATGTTTTGGCTTCGGGAGTCATTCCTCAAATTTCAGCTGTTCTTGGTCCCTGTGCTGGTGGCGCTGTCTATTCGCCCGTGATGACTGATTTTATTTTTATGGCGAAGAAAACGAGTCATATGTTCATCACGGGTCCGGAAGTCATCAAAGCTGTGACGCACGAAGAGGTCAGCAAAGAAGAATTGGGCGGTGCGATGACCCACAACGAAAAATCCGGAGTGGCGCATTTTGCCACTGAGGATGATCGGGATTGTCTAGGTCAGATTCGGAAACTGTTCAGCTATCTGCCTTCCAATAACATGGAAGATCCTCCTGTTGTTCCAACGGACGACAAATCCGATCGTCGTGAAACTCAATTGGACGAACTGATTCCCGACAATGCCAACAAGCCTTATGACATGAAGAGTTTGATTTCGTTGATTGTTGACAAGGATTCCTTTTTTGAAGTGCAGTCGTTTTTTGCAAAGAATATCCTCATCGCTTTTGCACGTATGGCTGGAAAAACCGTGGGGATTGTGGCCAACCAACCTGCTGTACTGGCGGGCTGTCTTGATATCAATGCCTCCGTGAAAGCTGCGCGATTCGTGCGTTTCTGTGATGCTTTCAATATTCCCATTGTCACTTTTGTCGATGTTCCCGGATTTTTGCCGGGCACCGATCAGGAATTTGGTGGCATTATTCGTCACGGAGCCAAGCTCTTGTACGCTTTTTGTGAAGCCACGGTTCCCAAAGTAACTATTATTACGCGCAAGGCCTATGGTGGTGCCTATGACGTGATGAGCTCAAAACATGTGCGTAGTGATGTGAATTTTGCTTATCCCACTTCTGAAATTGCCGTGATGGGTCCCGATGGAGCGGTGAATATTATTTTCAAAAATCAGCTAGTGGCTTCCAAAGATCCTGCCAAGGAAAGAACGAAGCTGGTGGACGATTATCGAAAAGCTTTTGCCAACCCTTATAAAGCTGCTGAGCTTGGTTACATCGATGAAGTGATTTTCCCACGCGACACGCGTTTCAAAATTATTCAATCCCTTGAGATGTTAAAAGATAAGCGCGACAAAAATCCTCCCAAAAAGCATGGGAACATACCCCTTTAAAAAAACCGACCTTCATTGCCATGGGTTTCTTTCGGTGCCGCTCAAAATTTATGAACAAGTCGCTGGGCGTGTTTTGCCGCCTCTGCCAAAAGTTTTTGAAAGTTTCGAGATTTTCAACCAATACATTTTTCAAAATCTTGTTCCTCTTATCTCTAACAAAAAAAATCTTCGTACTTTGATCGCGGGAGCTTTTCAGCGTCTGGTAGAGGATGGCGTGGTTTATTCGGAAATGAGTTTTGATATCATGGTTGCAGATCTTTTGGGTTTATCGGCTTCTGAATTTGCGGAAATTCTTGTTGAAGAAAAAAGTCGAGTCTCGGAAGTGACTATTGCTCCTGAAATCGGTATGAATCGAAAGCTCCCACCCGACGAAGCTTTTCAGAAAGTAAAAGAATGGATCGAGACCGGAATTTTTCAAAGCATCGATCTTTATGATGACGAGTCGTATGGCCACATCGAAGATTTTGTTCCCGTTTATCAATTGGCCAAAGAAAAAGGATTAAAATTAAAAGCTCATGTGGGTGAGTTTGGCTCTGCGGATTCTGTACGTAAAACCGTGGAGGTTTTAGATCTGGATGCCGTTCAGCATGGAATCAGGGCTGTGGACGATCCTCGCGTGATGGAGTTTTTAGCTAAGAGGGGTACCGTTTTAAATATTTGTCCCACGAGTAATGTTGCTTTGGGTGCGTGTTTTTCCTATGAAACGCATCCAGCCAAACGTCTTTTTGATGCGAGTGTTAAAATAACCGTCAATTCGGATGACCTTACTCTTTTTGGAGTCACTGTTTCACAGGAGTTGGAAAATTTGAAAAAAATGGGATTTTCCGAACATGAGATAAAATCTGTTGTTGAAAATGGATTGACGGCTTTTACGACTCTCTATACTAGTGTTCGCCATGTTTAAAAAAGTTCTCATTGCTAATCGAGGTGAAATCGCTCTTCGCGTCATTCGTGCCTGCCGTGAGGTAGGTATCAAGACAGTGGCTGTTTACTCAGACATCGATCGCTCTTCTTTGGCAGTTCGATGGGCCGATGAAGCCTATTGTCTGGGTCCAGCACCTGCCAAGGAAAGTTACTTAGTTACGGAAAAGATTTTTGATGTGGCTAAAAAAGCGGGTGTGGATGCCATTCACCCAGGATACGGATTTCTTTCTGAGAACGCCGATTTTTCAGATGAGTGTGCCAAAAGAAAAATTCAGTTCATTGGTCCCCGTGGCGATTCGATGAGAAAGTTGGGAGATAAACTCCTTGGTCGTCGGACCGCGGATAAAGTGGGTGTGCCCACAGTGCCTGGGATCAAGGATCCTTTGGTCGATGCGAAAGAAGCTATAAAAATTGCCGAAAAGTTTGGTTATCCCATTCTGTTGAAAGCTCGATCTGGTGGTGGAGGCAAGGGCATGAGGAAAGTGTCCAAGCCTGAGGAAATGGAATCTGCCTTTCGTCTGGCCTCTTCAGAAGCGGCGTCTTCTTTTAAGGATCCCGCTCTTTATCTGGAAAAATATGTGGAAGAGCCTCATCACATTGAAATCCAAATCTTGGGGGATCGTCATGGGAATGTGGTGGCTTTGGGAGAACGGGAATGTTCTGTGCAACGTCGTCATCAAAAAATTATCGAAGAAAGTCCTTCACCTTATGTAAAGGAAGCGACTCGCAAAAAATTGATGGAAGCGGCCGTTGTTTTGGGAAAAGAAGCTGGTTATGAAAATGCAGGCACAATGGAATTTTTAATCGACAAAAATCAGGACTATTATTTTTTAGAAATGAACGCACGTCTGCAGGTGGAGCATCCGGTGACTGAAGAAGTCACGAAGCTGGATTTGGTACGTGCCCAGCTTCGGATTGCCGCTGGTGAGAAGTTGTCGGATATATTGCCGAAAGATTATTCTCCAACCGGTCATTCGATCGAATGTCGCATCTATGCCGAAGATCCTGACATGGATTTTATGCCCTCACCGGGGAAAATTCATTTGGCTCGCAGTCCCGAAGGTCCAGGAGTGCGTGTCGATTCTGCTGTTGTGTCAGGTACGACGATCTCTATTTATTATGATCCCATGATTGCAAAATTGATTACTTGGGGTCGCGATCGTGAGCAGGCGATTCTCCGTATGGAACGTGCTTTAAAAGAATACCAATTGATTGGTGTTAAAACTAACATTGCTTTCCTAGAATCTGTGCTTGCCCATAAAGATTTTCGAAAAGGTCATTACGATACGGGATTGATTGAACGCAATATTGTAGAGCTGAGACGAAAATCTCATGAAGGTTATGACTTCGTCGCCGCACTTGCCGCTGTCATTCATCAATCTGAAAAGAAAAAGAGTCGTGTTGTTGCCACGAGCGGACAAGGTTCTGTCAAGTCCGTATCGCCATGGCAATTTTTGGGTAGAAAGGAAGGTCTTCGCTAAATGAAATTTGAAGCGGTTATTGAAAATCGGCGTGTTGAGGTTGTGGATCTTGGAGAAGGTGTTTTTCAAGTGAATGGCAAGAAGTGTCACGTTGATGTCTGTGTTCTTGAATCAGGTTTGTATTCCTTAATTATTGATGGAGCCTCTTATGAAGTGGCGGTGAGGGATGAAAAAAGAAACAGTGTTGTTGAAGTTGGTGCCCATCTCATTCCTGTGAAACTGGAAGACCCTTTTACAAGTAAGTCTACAAAGGGAAAAGATGCGATTGAGGGGGCGGTGACCCTTGCGTCTCCCATGCCGGGTCGTGTGGTCTCTATTAAGGTGGAAGTGGGCAGTGACGTGAAAGAAGGTGCTGGTGTGATTGTGGTAGAAGCCATGAAGATGGAAAATGAACTTCATGCACCCAAAACGGGGAAAATCAAATCCGTCCATGTCAAAGTCGGTGATGCTGTTGAATCTGGTCAGGACTTGGTAGTGATTGAGTAATAAAGGTCACAAATTGTGACCAGTTCTGTCTTTTCATTTTGTGTAAAAGGCTCAAGTCAAATTTGATCGACTAAAAATTGGACGGAAAGGTTTGAATTTTGGTTGATTCTAGAATCTGGTGCCACGGAGTTGAGTTAATACGACCGTTCAGGAGAGGAAAATTTTCTATCGGTTTCTATCCATTGTATATTGTTCCACCTTGAGCATATTGCCGTAAAACCTGAGCGGCTTCCGGGCGCATAAAATTTTCAACAACTTCTATTTTTCTATCTCGGAAACGATTGGCCCAATTATCAGGAACAATGCCTTCATCAAACCCGATTGCTTCGACATCCTCTCTATTTGCTGCAAAAACAACCTTATCAAGTCCCCCATCTCGGTATTCATAGCTATGAACACGACCTGCCATAACAAGCACAGGCTGATCATTGACCACGATTGAAAAAACTCTACCTGCATGGCCTGGTACAGTGGGTTTTGGGAAATGTGGAATATTTACAATTTCGAGTGAGTCTTGTTGAGCTTCGGCCCAATCACTCAGCCCAGAACCTAGAACAACACAGGCAACATGCTGTCTCTCCGTCTCAGATAAAATGAAATCCGCTGCTGCTTTTACTTCTCCCCATTGAGGCAAGGGACAATCCACAGAACCTACACCCACCCTCCTTATAATAAGATATAGAGAGTCATCGTATGTGCTCAAGAATAGTTGCTAAAAAAATGAAACTTTTATACCAAAAGGTACCAGGTACCTTTTGGTATTCCCAATGAAAAAAGAATCAGAAAGAAAATCTGAATTTCTCACCATTTCCGGATCTCCAGTAAAACGGGTTTATGGTTCCCAGGATGCTTCTTTAAATTATGAAAAAGATTTGGGGATTCCTGGAGAGTTTCCTTTTACGCGTGGTGTTCAGCCGACAATGTATCGTGGTCGTTTGTGGACGATGCGTCAGTATTCTGGTTTTGGAACGGCCGAAGACACGAACAAACGTTTTAAATATTTGCTGGGTGCCGGTCAAACCGGTCTGTCCGTGGCTTTCGATCTGCCTACCCAGATGGGTTACGATTCGGATGATCCCATGGCGCGTGGTGAAGTCGGTCGTGTGGGTGTGGCCATCGACTCGGTCGAGGACATGGAAATTTTATTGGATGGAATTCCTCTCGATAAAGTTTCCACATCTATGACAATCAATGCCACAGCGTCTATTTTATTGGCCCTCTATCTTTGCGTCGCGGACAAACAAGGAGTGGCTTGGAATAAACTCCGCGGTACGGTGCAAAATGATCTTTTGAAAGAATACATCGCGCGCGGGACTTATATTTATCCCGTTAAACCGTCTCTGAGAATTATCACCGATCTTTTTCAGTTTTGTAAAAATGAAGTGCCGTCGTGGAATGCTATTAGTGTCTCTGGCTATCATATGAGAGAGGCTGGCTGTACGGCGGTGCAGGAAGTGGCGTTTACATTAATGGATGGTGTGACTTATCTGGAAGCGGCAAAAGCAGCAGGATTGGATGTGGATGACATTGCGCCACAGATTTCTTTCTTCTTTGGAGTTCATAATGATTTTCTCGAAGAGATTGCCAAATTTCGTGCGGCCCGTCGGCTTTGGGCACGAATGGTGAAGGAACGTTTTGGTGCTAAAAAAGACGAATCCTGCAAGCTTCGTTTTCACACACAAACAGCCGGATGTTCTTTGACAGCGCAACAACCAAAAAATAATATTGTTCGCGTCACCATACAGGCCATGGCAGCTGTTCTAGGGGGTACGCAGTCTTTGCACACCAACTCTTACGATGAAGCCTTGGCTCTTCCCACGGAAGACTCTGCACGTATTGCCCTAAGAACACAGCAGATCCTTGGTTATGAATCGGGAATTCCGAATACGATTGATCCCTGCGCCGGTTCTTATGCGATTGAAGCGATGACGGATCGGATTGAAAAAGAAGCCAAGGTTCTCATGCAAAAAGTAGAAGACTTGGGAGGTATGATTCCTGCCATTGAAAAAGGGTTTGTACAAAAAGAAGTCCAAAACAGCGCCTACAAATATCAAAAGGATGTGGAGGAGAAGGAGGAAATTATTGTCGGTGTGAATGAGTTTCAACTTAAAGACGAAAAAGAACCACCACTCCAAAAAATTGATCCTGCTCTTGAAGTAAAAAAAAGAGAATCATTAAAAAAATTTCGTGCTCAGAGAAACCAGTCCCAAACCGACCACGCTCTCAAAAATCTGCTCGAAGCTGCTAAAAGCCAAACGAACCTGATTCCTTTCATCTATGAAGCTGTCAAAAACAAGTCCACCTTGGGGGAAATTTCCCATGCCCTTCGTAAAGTTTTTGGGCTTTATCAGGAAAATGTTGTTCTTTAAGAAAATTTACTTCTCGTAATTGTAAAGTTCCTTCAAAGTTTTAAAAACGTTTGGTCCTGCTGACAGTTCAACGTCTTCCATGGTAAATTGGGAAGGGTGGGAATATCCCGCTGCCTGCGTGACCGCGGAAAGTTCGTTTCGAAAGGATTTAATGTAACGTGCCAGTCTCTTGGATTGTAATTCAGGATCCAGCCCACGTGTGAGCCAGGAGTTGTGTGTGGCGATTCCGGTAGGACATTCATCGGTGTGACATTTTTGGGCTTGAATGCAACCAATGGAAATCATGGCTTCTCGGGCAATGTGAATGATGTCACAACCCATAGCGATAGCAACGACAGCGCGATCGGGAAACCCTAACTTTCCACTTCCAATAAAAATGATTTTATCCGTGAGGCCGGATTTTTTGAAAATTTGATAAATTCTCATAAAACCAATTTTAAAAGGGAGGGAGACATGATCCGCAAAAGTAAGAGGAGCCGCTCCTGTTCCCCCTTCACCACCATCCACAGTAAAAAAATCAATGCCCTTTCCGGTACGCACCATTTCTTGGGCAAGCTCTTCAAAAAAATCTGTTTTACCAATGGCGGCTTTGATTCCCACGGGAAGACCCGTGGCTTCCGCAATTTTTTCAACAAAAGTAATCAAGCTGGAAGGGGAATCAAATTCGGCATGTTTATTGGGGCTAATACAATCGGTGCCGGAGGCAACACCACGAATCTCAGCGATTTCGCGCGTGACCTTCTTTGCCGGGAGGACCCCACCTTTCCCGGGCTTAGCTCCTTGGGAAAGTTTAATTTCAATGGCCTTGATTTGAGGAAATTTTTCACATGTTTTGACCAGTTTTTCGATGGAGAAATTCCCATCCAGATCTCGGCAACCAAATTTTCCTGTGCCAATTTGCCACATCACGTCCGCACCCATTTGATGATAGGGAGAAAATCCACCTTCGCCTGTATTCTGGTAACAATGAGCTTCTTTAGCTCCTTTATTCATGGCTGTGACGGCACGAGCCCCCAGAGAACCAAAACTCATGGCTGAAATATTAACGATGGAAGGTGCCTGATAGGGACGACGACGTTGATGAGAAGCTCCAAAAATTTTTGCACAGGGAATTTCCGTATCCTTGTCATGCTTGGAGGCAGTGAAAGAAACATTTCCATACGGCACGGCCGCATTTTTAATGATGGGATAACCGACACCGTAAATCTGGTCGTCCGTGCCGAATCCAAAGTAGTTATTTTTTCCATCGGCGGATCTCTCAATCCAGTCTCGTTCTGATCGATTGAAAGGAGCCTCTTCGCGATTGCTGGCTACGATATATTGTCGAAGCTCTGGTCCAATCTTGATGAGAAAATAACGAATGTGTCCGACGAGAGGAAAATTATGCAGGATGGGAAATCGTTTTTGGAAAATATCGTAAAGAAAAATGCAGAAAATTAAAGTAAGAAAGGTAAGGAGAATCCAAATCATTTTTTCCTTTCCATCAACCAGACAGCGAGCACGGAAAGTTCATACAACATCAGAAGAGGAATTGCCAAAAGAAACTGCGACAGCACATCCGGTCCGGGTGTGAGGATGCCAGCGATTAAAAAGATTAAAACTAAGACGTAGCGTTGGGCTTTGTTAAGCATCTGCAGTTTTATGATGCCCGCTTTGGCCAGAGCAACAATGATCAGAGGCATTTCAAAAACCACTCCGAAAATGAGCAGCATACGGGAAATGAAACTTAAATAATCCTGCATCTGGGGGAGGAACTGAATGCCCGTGCCTTCCAGAGCCGTAACAAAAAATTTAAACCCCACAGGGAAAATTAAAAAGTAACCAAAGAGAGCTCCTCCACTAAAAAAAAGAGAGGCGAAAAATACAAAAGAGAGTGCCAGTTTTTTTTCGTTTACGTAAAGGGCAGGGGCCACAAAAATCCATACTTGGTAAAAAATAAAAGGAAGACTGACAAATAGTCCGGAGAGTAAGGCCACTTGAAGATAAGTCACCAGAGCTTCGATAGGACCTGTCGCAATAAAGACAGAGCTTTGCGGAAGTACTTCCAAAAGAGGTTTCTGAAGAATGCGAAAAATATCTTTGGAAAAATAAAGGCTCGCGCCCATGCCTACGGCAAGGCTGATGAGAGAACGGATCACGCATTGTCTCAATTCCGTGAGATGTTGGATAAGATTCTGTCTCTTTTCCACGATTAGTCTTTCAGATCTGTTTTGATTTCATCCACAGTTTGTTTGAGTTGTTTGAGGATTTTACCCAAAGAAGTGGCCATGGAGGGTAATTTTTCCGGTCCAATGAAGATCAGAGCAAGAAGTGCAACAACCAGTAATTCTCCTGTACCAAGACCAAACATGGGCGTTTCTATAGTTGTTACTTGATCAAGAATCAATGGTTCATTAAAGGTTGGAAATGATGAGGGCAAAAACAGCTGTTATTTGGGATAAAAGATACTTGCAGCACGAAACGGGTTTTGGACATCCGGAGAGTCCGGATCGACTTAAAGCTATTCAAAAAGTTTTAGAAGAAAGGCCTGTTGGTAAAAAAGTTACTTCTCTTGAGCCAAGACTTGCAAGCTTTGAGGAAATTGCGCTCGTTCATGATTTTGAATATATCCAGAAAATTGAAAAAACAGCAGGGTTAGATATGCAACTGGATTCCGATACCCATTCTTCTTCCCATTCCTGGGAAGCTGCTCGTTTGGCGGTGGGTGGTTTATTAACCTGCGTGGATGCGGTGATGGATGGAAAAGTCTCCAATGCTTTTGCATTCGTTCGTCCTCCAGGACATCATGCCGAGAAGGCTCGCGCGATGGGGTTTTGTATTTTTAACAATGTGGCGATTGCAGCCGAATATGCTCTTCGAAAAAATGCACGGCGTGTTTTGATTATAGACTACGATGTTCATCATGGAAATGGCACTCAACGGTCGTTTTATGATCGTCCGGATGTGTTTTATATTTCTACTCATCGTTATCCTTTTTATCCAGGCACCGGAGCTCATCGTGAAGAAGGAACAGGCAAGGGAAAGGGCTATACTCTCAATCTTCCTTTTTCTGGTGGAGAAGGTGATGAGGAATACCTGAAAATTTTTGAGAAGGAAGTAATTCCGGTGGCTCGTGATTATCAGCCGGATTTGGTACTGGTTTCTGCCGGTTATGATGCCCATCGTTTGGATCCCTTAGGTGGCATGAATGTCACCGAAAATGGTTTTGCAAAAATGACGGAGATGTTGATGGAAATTTCTCAAAAAACTTGTGGTGGAAAAATCATTTTAGTGTTGGAAGGTGGTTACAGTTTAGAAGGCTTGTCACAGTCCGTAGAAGCCTGTTTGCAGGTTCTTTTGAACGATAAAAAAGCGTGAAAGTGGACCGCAAAAGTGAGTGACTTCACGCACAAAAATGGGTGCGTCTTTTCACACAGGTAAAAAACCAAGTCATTTCAAGGGTTATTAATCTCTTCTCCATGGCATCTTAATTGCCCTGTAGAAGGGTATGCGTTTTAATGCCCGGATTGTATTGATCATTGCTGCTCTACATCTATCTTCAGTGGTGGGTGCATCGGGAAAGACTCCCAATGATCCCTACTACTCCTACCAAACAACCCTCACCGTCACCACTCCTCCGGAAGCATCTCTCTCGCGGGCATGGGAGATTACTACAGATGCGTCGGATATTGTGGTTGCGGTAATCGACACCGGTGTTGATCTGAATCATGAGGATCTTAAAAAGAACCTCTGGGTCAACACCGGCGAAATCGATGGAAACGGAATTGATGATGACGGAAATGGGTATATTGATGATGTCCACGGTTACGATTTTAAAAATAAAGATGGGATTCCTAAAGATGAACGGGGACACGGCACGCTCATCGCAGGAATCTTAGGTGCTGTGGGTGATAATAAAATTGGCACAGCTGGCGTGGCATGGTCGGTGCAAATCATGGTGTTGAAAGTGTTTGGAGCTTCCGGTGGTGGAAAATTGGAAGATTTTACGGCGGCCATTCGTTATGCGGTTCATAATCATGCAAGGATTATCAATGCTTCCTGGACGATTCCTCCAGGATCTACGGATAACGAGCTTTCTGATTTAAAACAAGCTATCCACGAAGCTGATGACGCAGGTGTTTTGGTTATAGCAGCTGCAGGAAATGAGGCTTCAGATTTGGATAAGCAACCTGTTTATCCTGCTGCCTATGCTGCCGAGATGAAGAATGTCATTTCTGTGGCGGCCTTATCCTCAAAGGATGCACAACTTTTGAAAAATTCAAGCTATGGTCTCAAGACTGTAACGATAGCTACAGAAGGGGAAGAGATTATAGGTCCTTATCTGGGTGGAGGATATGCAACTCTCACAGGAACTTCTTCGGCAACCGCTGTTGTGAGTGGACTCTCTGCTCTCATGTTGTCCAAAAAACCGCAACTGACACCTTCAGAAATTCGCGATATTTTTGTGTCATCTTCTGTGCCTTCCACGGCTTTAATTAATTCTGTTATTTCAGGAGGTGTTCTGAATCCTTCTGCCAGTCTTTTGGCTCTCGACTCATCAACGACATCTTCTCGGACAACAATAGCATCTATAGATCCTTCACCTTCTTCTGGTGGATGTAGTTTAATTGTAATGCCTCAGTTTCACCTTTACTGACATTAAGAGTATGGTCATCGCGAGCCCGAAGGGCGCGGCGATCTCCCGCTTGATCCCGTGAGATGGCCACGCTTCGCTCGCCATGACAAAATCGATAAGGCAAAACTGAGGCAGTACATTTAATTCGTAAATAACCTTGAAATCAGCATCATTTGTGGTTAGAACCCGCCTTAAGATTGTTTAAATTTAACAAAATTTACTTTTTTATCTTTTTGATCACTCTTTGTAGTTGTGTTGCTGGAGGTCCACAACTTTCAATAGATCGTCAAGATGGAACTTCCGGGACTCCCACAGGAGCACCGGCAGGTACTCCTAATGTAGTGCCTTCCCTGGAAAGGTCTTTTCAGTCTAATAGTGTGGGGAGTACCGTTTCACGATCGGAACATTTTACTTCTGCGAGTGGTTTAGGTTTTGTTTATGGAAAAGAATCATCGGGTAATATTTATCATATGGTGGCACCGGGATTATCCTTGCAGCAAACGCAAATTAAGGCACAGTAAAAAGTATGAAAAAAATAAATAACATAATTTTTATTCTTCTATTAGGGACAGTTTTCTTTTTCACGAGTCCGGTTCATGCAGCCGGTAGCAGAGACCATCTTTTTTTTCAGGGACTTGTGCAGGATAGTACCGGAACATCTGTGAATGGAACTCTCAGTCTCACATTTCGTCTTTATGATGTGGCCACGGGTGGGTCTCCTCTTTGGGAAGAAACACAATCGCTTAATTTTGTGAGTGGTGTTTATTCGGCAGAACTGGGGAGTGTGACCAATTTCCCTTCAGATCTTTTTGATCATGAGACTTTATTTCTGGGAGTACAGATTCAAGGAGATAGTGAATTATCTCCGCGCTCTGGTCTTTTTAGTGTTCCTTTTGCTCAACAGTGTGAAGTGGCCATTACCGCACAATCGTTGGCAAATAATATTGTCACCACATCTACGATTGCTCCAGGATCAATTACCGCCGCAAAAATTGCCGATGGATCGATCGGTACTTCTGCCCTTGCCAATAGTGGGGTCACTCCAGGGACCTATACTTTGGCAACGATTACGGTTGATGCAAAAGGACGTATTACCTCGGCTTCCAATGGAGCTGCAGGTCCTGTGGGAGCCATTACAGGAGTTTTAGCTGGAACAGGATTGAATGTGACAGGAACAGGAACGGTCACAGTGGGTGTCGCTGATAGTGGTATTTCAACAACGCAAATTGCAAATAATGCAGTGACGGATGTTAAACTTGCTACAGGAGCTGTGACGGGAACAAAAATTGCGGCAGGAGCTGTCGGGCTTACAGCTTTGGGAGCTAACTCTGTTGATGAATCCAAAATTATTGATGCTGCAGTCACATCCGCTAAAATTCAGAATGGAACCATTACAAGCGCTGATATCAGTCCAACGGCTGGTATTACCGATGCTCAAGTGTCTGATACATTAACTGCTTCGGTTCTTTCTTCCAACACACAAAGTGCCATCACTTTAAATCCTTTTGGAACTACTGCAGGAAATACGGGAGAGATCCGGTTTGGGGAACTGGCTGCGAACGGGACGAATTATGTTGGATTTAAGGCATCGGATAATATGACGGCCAATCGAGTTTGGACTTTGCCTGGTGCTGATGGAACGAGCGGGCAACTATTATCGACGGATGGAAGTGGAGTTTTGTCTTGGGCAACACCTTCTAATACTCCTGGAGGTTCTGCTGGAGGGGATCTTACAGGAACTTATCCTAATCCAACTCTTGCGAACAATACGGTGACTTCATCAAAGATCCTGGATGGAACAATTGCTAATGCCGATATCAGTTCAAGTGCTGCGATTGGCTGGTCGAAGGTTGATAAGACAGGTGCTTTGCCTGGTGATGTGGGAGCTGCAGCTAGCGTTCATGCTCATGCTGCATCCGATATTACTTCAGGAACTTTGTCCGATGCTCGTCTTTCATCCAATGTAAGTTTACTGGGATCTTCGATTGAATCTTCAGAGATTACGAGTGGGACTATTACAAATACAAATATCAGTCCAAGTGCTGCGATTGGCTGGTCGAAGGTTGATAAGACAGGTGCTTTGCCTGGTGATGTGGGAGCTGCAGCAGCAAGTCATACACATGCAGCCACAGATATTACCGGCACTCTTACCGATGCTCAAGTGTCTGATACATTAACTGCTTCGGTTCTTTCTTCCAACACGCAAGGAGCGATTACTTTAAATCCTTTTGGAACTACTGCAGGAAATACGGGAGAGATCCGGTTTGGGGAACTGGCTGCGAACGGGACGAATTATGCTGGATTTAAGGCATCGGATAATATGACGGCCAATCGAATTTGGACTTTGCCTGGTGCTGATGGAACGAGC
>Ga0209515_10001311_pt1 | contig 42163 bp, 41 predicted proteins | sample Subgroupgradi54m_FD_187454 | JGI IMG/M metagenome (GOLD analysis project Ga0209515, IMG submission 187454) | Subsurface groundwater microbial communities from S. Glens Falls, New York, USA - GMW60B uncontaminated upgradient, 5.4 m (SPAdes)... ... | reverse complement strand
GATCAATCGTTCACGATTTTTCCTGTATCTCAAGGAGATGGAATTCCGCTTCAACCACCGGCACGAAAATATGCTTGCCATCACAAGGAAAATCGTGAAATCGTCGAAGCTGTTCTAGACAAGCTCCTTCAATTATATAGTTATTAGTTTTAAATTGCAAGTAGTCGCGGCCTTTAAACCTTCACAACTTCTACTTCCGTAAAATGCTGCCGATGGCCTTTTTTCTTGCGGTAGCGGGTCTTGGAGTGATACTTAAAAACTATTTTCTTTCTTTCGCGGCCTTGGCGCGTAACTTTAGCTTCTACTTTTGCGCCGGCAAGATAGGGCGTGCCGATTTCCACGCTATCGCCATCGGCGCGCAATAAGACCCTATCAAAAGAAAACTTCGCGTCCGAATCGGCGTTCAGTTTTTCAATTTTAATTTTCTGGCCAGCGGAAACTTTATACTGCTTCCCGCCGGTTTCTATGACTGCAAACTTTGACATTGAATTTTGTGCCGACCCTTCCTCGACTAATTTACGCTAATGATAGCTGCAAAACCAATAAAAGTCAAAAGGCTGAAAAGGATGGTAGCCGCAGCCGCAAGTTGCCCCAGGAATTTGTCTCGTTCCTCGAGTTCCAAGGCAATAAAAAAATTGATGATTACCACAGCCATCGCCCCGATGCCCGCCAGAACCAAATTGGACACATCGCCGATTTGAGTAATGCCCGAAAAATTATTGAAGTGCAGGATAATCAGCCCCGCCAGATTGCGCAAGGTGAAATAGGCCCAAAGCGTCGCGCCCAAAACAAAAAGGAGGCTGGTTAAAAAAATCAGACTGGTTGTCCTAAATTTTAGGATTTTCTTGATCATCGAGTTTGACGATTCTTTTTTAAATCAATAACAACATCCCTTAGGGCAACTATAGCCCAAACAACATTCAGAATGAGGAAAGGGGTGCTTGAGAGAATATAGGCATAGAAGGCCAGAAGGATCCCGCCGACAAGATTCAGAAGATCATAGACGATACTATCTCTGTCCAATTTATGAAGCTCGTTTAAGGTGAAGCCCATGAGAATAATAAAAGCCCCAGAAATTCCAGTGAGATTAGTTAAGGACATCGGATTATTTTAACACACCATTTCGTATAAATTCCGAGGAGGGTTATCAGTTGCGTTTTCCGCCACGTAGTGTTGCCGCCGCCATCTCCGGATCCACAACGTTGATATCCACGCCGGTGCTCAATTCCAAGCCGCCCCAAGTTGAAATCTTTGGCGTGATTTCTATGTGCCAATGATAGTAACCATAATCCCCGCCCCCCAAAGGCGCGGTGTGAATAAAAAAATTCAGGTCTGGGTCGCGAAGATATTTTTTTATTCGCCGCAAAACTGACTGGAGAACCGCCGCAACCGCCTTGAGGTCGCTAAGCGGAGTTTTTTCAAAATACGGCAGGTGTCTTTTGGAAAAAATCCTCACCTCAAAAGGAACTCGCGAAACGTAGGGGGCAACGGCAATGGCGCGGGAATTTTGATCGATAATCCGTTTTTTCTCTTTCGTATCAAATTTCAGCATCACGCAGTGCGCGCAATGTTTATGTTTTTGATAATAACGCCTGGAGCCGTGGAGGGAATGGGCAATGTCCGGCGGAACGATCGGCAGCGTAAGTACCTGATAATGATTATGATAAAGCGTTGCGCCGGCCGCAGGTCCCCAATTAAAAAAAGTTGAGGTATAAACATTGCAACCGTCTTTAACGAGTATTCGATAACGCTTCTGAAGCATCTCAAAAACTCGCGTCATTTCTTGACCAGTTAAATCGGCGGCGGTTTTGAAGTGATCGCGGGTAACAACCAACTCATGACTTCCGGCGCCGCTTCTAACTTTATGGGGGCCGCGCTCGAGTAATTTTGAGCAACCAGATATATGGCTTAATGCCGGATACTTGTTGGGAATTATCACAACCTGCCATTTCTTTTCATTGGGCCAGCTCAAAATTGGCGGCCAGTTGCCGGATTTCTTTAGATCCTCGAAGGGACAGGTTTTTAAGGGCGCGGGCTTACGTGGCGGCTTTTTATCAGAAATGCCATGAGGCCGACCGGCCCTCCCAGTCGACAAAATAATCCAATCCCCGGAAACTAAATCTTGTCTAAGTTCGCTCATTCGACGATATCATATTGCTCTTTGAGGAGCGGAATGGGGATTTCTAGGGTAAGCGATTTTCTCCAGCGAACTGTAGCGTAATTTCCGTAAAGCGCAATAATTTTGCCTGCTTTAGAACTTTTCTCTTGATCGTTTTGCAATTCCTCATCAACAAATTTGAGCTTCAATCGCACACGCACACCAAGTCCAAACTTCACATCCAATGCCTCGCTACCAGGCATCTCTGGTCCATCTGCACGTTCCATCTTGCGACCGTTCATAACTCTAAAGTATCATATCTTGAATACCCTGCGCAAGCTTAATAAGCAATCTCAAAAGATATGCCGCGGTCTCACGACCGCGGCAACTAATTTTCTAGACTCGGGGGAGCTGGCGTAAGAATAAAAAGAGGGCGATCGTTGTGGACCACCCTCGCGCTAATGTTCTTGTCATACGTTTTCCATGAACGCTTCGTGGATCTCGGAGAAGTTTTTTGCCCCCGCGAGAATAAGTTCCTCGGGGCGTTTTATGTCTTCTTTATCAGAGTAGGCGATTGTGCTTCGTACTGCTTCAAGCGCCGCCCCGGCGTGTTCAACCTCTACGCCACCCTGCCCAGCGTGAACCTGGATCCAGTGATATGCCGGGCAAAGTTTCTCTTGGATGGTAACCTGTGTGTTCTTGAGATACGTCACAAGGTCAGGATATCGGCGTTCCATGAAATCCTGGAGCGCGTCGAACTCGCCCGTTGCAAGCGACTCTGAAGCAAAGTGAAAACCGATGCCACGCATTATGGAGTGATTAAAAGGTGCCCAAAATCCAAGGCAATAGCCGCGCGTCAGCTTTACTATGAAATCGCCCAACCCACAGAAATATATAGATCGTCTGTCCCGATCATGCAGAAAAAACAAAGATGAGCGTAAGATTGTGGGGTCTACGCGAAAGTATTGAGATGCACCAATCACTGTCGCCCATGAGAGCGCGATATGATTTGGATGGTCGGGCAAACTGCGGTCGCCAAACTCATCAAACAGCGCTTCAAGAACATACCCAGCGACTTCGGTGTTTCGCTCCCCAAGAATTGACTGAGTGTGATCGAAGAACAAACCTTCTCGGGCGGTGATCACCCGCACGAATCCTGCGATACGGCTTGCAAACAAATTTGCATACTTCACGTAGTTCACAAGCACGCCGAGGAATTCTTCGGGGGACCTGGTTTTCTCAAGTGCGGCTCGGAAAAACTGGTTTCCCCTTGAGTCGGCAAGAATATTTTCCAGTTCCTTTTCGATTTCTATAGCCACTCTTTCGATTTTCATAGCCACTCTCCTTTTTCATCTTTCATTGAACTAGCTGAATTATATTCCCGATTTTATTTTTTGACAAATATCGGGACATCGCCAAGTTCTATTACGCATTGAAAACAAAGTGTTTTATGGCTATTCTAATATGTTGTCATAAAACTTGACATTTTTATCCTTATCAGCTAATATACAATCAAATGGCAGAAATAGATCTAACCAAAAGACTGGAAGAATCCGGCCTTACTCCAAAAGAGGCTCTTGTCTATTTGGGCCTTTTGCAGCTTGGTCCTTCTTCGGCGCTTGCCATTTCCCGTGAGACCAACCTAAAAAGACCAACGGTATATCTAATTCTCGATGAGTTGATAAAAAAGGGCGCTGTGGCCATAGTCCCCAAAGAAAAGAAAAAACTATTCATCGCACTTTCACCAGAAAGGATTCTCGAAGAAGTGGAAAGTAAGGCCGCTCAACTCCATAAAGCATTGCCCGAACTTTTAGCGCTCTGGAAAACACAAACTGCGAAACCGGCAATCCGATTTTTCGAAAGCCGGGAGGGAATGATGAACGTTTATCGCGATATTACCCAAAGGAATGATATTAAAGAAGTTCTAACTTTCTTTTCCTTTGAGGCCATTCCTAAAGAATTTGACGAGAACTATGATCTTTTCATTAAACTACTAAAAGAAAAAATGGTTGCCAGTCGAGATATCATCTCCACAACCTCTCCTCGTCATTCTTATCTTGAGCAGGCGAAACGACTTCCCAATTACCACGCGAGGCTGGCACCCAAAGAACACAAATTTTACAGTGACACTATCATCTATGGCAACAAAGTGGCTATTTTCTCATTCAAAAAACATTTTGCTTTAATTATAGAAAGTGCCGATGTGGCAAATTCTTTCCGCTCGCTTTTTGAACTTGCCTGGCAGTCGGCAGAAAATTTCTAGTCCTATCAATTATTTTTGCCGCTAATGCGATTCCAGTAATACCAATTGAGCACGTCTTTCGCTATCGGCACGGCGTTCAAACTGCCTTCAATGGAGTGCTCGATTAAAACGAGAATGGCAATTTGCGGATTTTCGGCTGGGGCGTAGCCCACAAAAATCGCGTTTTCCTGGGCGTTGTTCTCCACCTGCGAACTGCCGGTTTTGGCAGCTACGGAAAATTCTAAATCATGAAGTAAATAAGCCGTACCCAAGGGCGATGTCACTGTCGCGCGCATTCCTTTTTGAACTTCGTGGATCTCGGGGCCAAACTGCGAAAGATCCGCCAAAAGTTTCGGGTGGGGCTGATCAAGATTCACAACCGGCTGATAAATTTTCCCGGCCGTAGCCAGGCCACTCACATAATTCAAAAGTTGAATCGGCGTGAGCAGAAGGTCTCCTTGGCCGATAGACACGTGATAGGTGTCCCCCAAAAGCCAGGGGTGACTGGTTTTTTTCTCTTTCCATTCGGGGGATGGCAAAAATCCCGCGCCCTCTCCCGGTAAATCAATCCCCGTAAGTTTGCCTAGATTAAATTTTTGCCACCACTCCCGCAAACGATTGATGCCCAACCCAGCCACATAACCGGTATCTGCCGGAACACCCTTATTTAAAATCTGCGTGCGGGCTCCGCCGCCGACCGTGTAAAAATAAACATTTGACGATTGCGCGATGGCCGCAGCCAAGTCAACGTTCCCCTGATAACGCCAGTCAAGAAATCTTGTGGGGTTCTCGGGATTGTAGGGATTGGGCACGTCCAGATAGCCAGGAGAAAAAATTTGACGCGCGGGGCCAATCACTCCTTCTTTAAGGGCGGCAACTCCCACAAGCGGTTTGATGGTTGAACCGGGCGTATAGAAACCGCCTACGACCCGATTGAAAAGAGGTTTGTCTTTTGAGTTGAACAGTTCCTGCTTCTCGTCGTTCCGTCCCGGACTTGCTAATAAATTATTATCAAAGCCGGGCAAGCCAACCAAGGCCAAAACTTCGCCGTTTTGCGGATTAATCGCAAGGCCAATTCCAACTCGCCGGCCGAGGGCATTGAGACCGCTTCTTAAACGCGAGTAGAAATATTCCTGAAACTCGCTGTCAATTGTAAGTCTGAAAGAAGAACCGATTTTCGATTTGTTTTTCTCTTCTTCGCTAAGAATTTTCCCTTGGGCGTTTTTCAGTCTCTCAATAACCCCGGCCTCACCACGCAGATCCTTATCATAAAAAGCTTCGATGCCGTCTCTGCCCAAAGAGTCGTCCGACGACAAATCCGGTTTGTTTTTCAAATCAGCAACATCAACGCGCCCGGTGTACCCCACAACCGAAGAAAAAATAGAACCTCGATGGTAAACCCTTTGAAACCCACCCTCAACAATTACCGTAGGAAGCCCAAGGCCTTTCAATGCCACCAGTTGTTCTTGAGTTAAGTTGTCGCTTAAAACAACGGGCACGGCAAATTCTTCGGCGCTCGCCTCCCTAATCAAATCCCAAACATAATCGCGCGGGAGAGAGAGCGTCTCTTCAAGCGCAAAGAGGGTTCTCTCCTCTAGATCGTCGCGTCCCAAAAATTCCCGCGTCTCTAGAATAGCCCTAAAAACACCCTTGTTCTCCGCCAAAACCACGCCGGTTCTGTCAAAAATCAGGCCGCGCGGCGCGGTGGTTTTTTGGTATTGAGCGACATTGGCCTCGGCCCTCAACGCATATTGTTTTCCCTTATAAAAATCCAGATAAAAAATACGGGCAGCGAAGATGATCCCTATGGCAAAAATGGCTACCCCAAGATAAATAAGCGGCCCGTTGCCCAGGGGCACCTCCACGATCTCCAAATCCCTAGACCACTCTTCGCCAAGAGATTCCTCAAAATCAATTGGTTTTTTTCTGCGTTTAAAGGACATCACAGGAACTAGGTTATCATTGAAATTTAAATTTGCAAATCGCCCCAAATATCGTTTCTAGAGAACCGACGTCCTATGCTTTTGTGACTTGAAATTTAATCGGGCGAAAACGCTCGCTCGACGGGAAATATCAATAGTCCGAAAATCAGAGCTGCGGCGACGTCAATCGCAAAAATTTCAAAATGCCGGAAAACAAAACGAAAATCTGTGAGTAGATAAGATAGGATCACGCCCAAAAAAACCATAAGAAGATTATTCAACCAGGGCTGCAGCGGCGAAAGCTTCTTCATCGTAAAAATGAGGAGTGGTACACCAGAGAAAGCTGCGAGCTCCCAACTCGGCGCCGGCTGCCAATTCAAAACCAAAACCGCAAAAAGAGTCAAAACAATCACTCCGAGTAAATCCAGAAAAAAAGTCGCGGTGATAAGCGCGACCAGGGCGAAACTGATCCAAAGACCAGCTGAATCGCCAAAATAAATCTGGAGGAGTAGCGCCAGTACTAAAATTAAAAATGACCCAAAAAATTTCATCCCGTTAGAGATAGGAAACGCCCAGCGTTTCCGTGATCTGCGCACATGACCAAGTGTGCGACGCCAGGTATTATTTCATGAAACACAATCATTATGTCTAGATGGTTAATCTCTAACGGGACTCATTTTGCTATTAAAACCGTCTGAATGGTATTTACGTCATAGGCAAAATTAATTGTCGCTTCTTGGAAGAGCTTGTCTGCCGAGGGCATAACTCCGCCAACCCCACCCACGGCCAAGCCATAAGGAAAATCGGGGGAAACAGAGTAGACAATATCGCCTGGCCTGATTTCCGCTTTTTGAGAAATTAAAACTGCTTTGGGCAAAGATCCCCCCTGAAACAGAGCTGAAAAACCTCTGTCGCCTATACGCACCGAGGACCGGAAGCGACTGTCAAAAACTGTTAGAACAAGCGCGGTGTCCCCAAAAACCCTTAGAACTTTACCGATTAAAATTTTATTGAACACTGCCGCCTTGCCCTCCGCCACGCCATCACCATCTCCAACGTCAACCAAAATCTCATTTTTAAAATTCATCGGGTAGCGGGAATAGACCATCGCCCGCAGGTACGAAGGCGATTTATCCGGAATCTGGGACTTAACAATTTTTAGTTGAGCCAATTCCGCTTTGAGATCTTGATTTTCTTGCGCCGAGCTTTTTTCGTCGTATGGAAACGATGGCGAAAGAATTCCGCGCAGCTCCCAGCCCAAAATTGGCTTAAAAAAAATCAAGGCAACTATTGAGGCGGCGAGCGCAGCCAAAACTAAGATACTTTTCTTCACTAGAGATTAATGGAAAGTGGCTTCGGCGGCACGTCGAGATAACTGCGGTGGGCTTCGAAATCATCCACCATCGCCCCCAAGCCGCGCGCGACGCACGTTAAAGGATTTTCCACGACTCTCACCGAAACGCCTACCTCTTTGCCGATAAGATCACCGAACCCTCGAAGCATTGCTCCGCCTCCGCAGATATAAATGCCGCCGCCTAAAATGTCGCCCACAAGCTCTGGCGGCGTTTCTTCAACAACTTCCCGGAGGGCATCGACAATGGTCTGGAGAGACTTGCCAAGAGCCTGCCGCACGTGGTTATTTTTCATCACCACCTCGCGAGGCAAACCTGTTGAAAAATCGCGGCCGCGAATCGGCACCTCCAATCGTTCGTCCATCGGCACGGCAGATCCCACTGAAATTTTGGCAAATTCGGCAGTCGGCTCACCGATTGCCAAACGGAATTCATCGCGCACAAACTTGATGATATCTTCATTAAATTTATCGCCGGCAATTTTCAATGTCCGCGAAACTACAGTGCCACCCAAGGAAATCACAGCAATGTCGGTTGTCCCGCCGCCAATATCAACAATAAGGCTCGCTGAAGGTTCGCCGATCGGAAGACCGGCACCCAAAGCCGCGGCTGTCGGCGACTCCACAAGAAAAACTTTGGAGCAACCGGCGTTTAGGGCTGCGTCTTCAACGGACTTACGCTCAACCTCCGTGAGATTGTTGGGAACTGCCAAAATTGCGCGGCGGTAGCTTAGAATCGGATTGGTGCGCTGGCGCTTCAAAAGCTCGCGCAGAAACTCCTCGGTCATTTCGAAGTCGGAGATGACGCCGTTCACAAGCGGCCGCACAACGCTGATGTGGGAAGGCGTTCGCCCAATCATTTTTTTAGCCTCTTCACCGACGGCCAAAATTTTGTTGGTCTTGTTGTTCACCGCCGCGACCGTCGGTTCATTGACCACGATCCCGTTGTTCTTCAAATACACAAGCGAATTTGCCGTGCCCAAATCAATGCCGATATCTTTAAAAATTCTATTGAAAAATTGCAGTTTCATTTTTTATAAAGTTCTATCGCATTTTCGATAAACCTTGCAACGGTTCTAGTGTCCATAATTTCCGCTTTCGCATCGCTCCGCTTTTTCACTTCCACCATGTCGCCGAGTTTAGGACTTACAACCAGTCGCCAAGGAATTCCAAGGAGGTCCGCTTCAACGAGCTTCTCTCCCGCAGAAACATCCCTGTCGTCGTAGAGTACGTCAATACCGGCTTTTTGTAAAGCGCCGTAAGGGGTCTTGCCGTTCGCGCCGTTAAGCTCCAAAAGATGGACTCTAAAAGGCGCAACCGACTCCGGCCAGATTATCCCCCTTTTATCGTTATGTAGCTCTACAACTGTTGCCATTAGTCGTCCGAGGCCGATGCCGTAAGAACCCATAACAACAAAGTTCTCTTTGCCTTTTTCGTCCCGGAACTTGAGATTAAGCGCCTCCGAATATTTGATGCCCAATGGGAAAATGTTGCCGACTTCAATTGATTTCTTCTCGGCCACTTGTCCGCCGCACTTGGGGCACTTGCCGCCGTTTTTTATTTTGGAAACTTCTTTATTTTCCGCGTAATCGCATTTCGAGCAAAGATAGATTGTGTCTTCACCAACGTCGGAGAGAACCTGGAACTCGTGCGTGTTCTCAGCAGTAAAGACTCCGCCGGCGGCCAGGGTATAAATCGCTTTAAGCCCGCAGCGGTTGAAGATCTTGTGGTAGGCCTCGGCAACTTTCGCGTAATATTTCTCCAAATCGACTCCGTCCACATGGAAACTATAAAGGTCTTTCATCATGAATTCGCGACCGCGCAAGAGACCGGACTTCGCCCGCGGCTCATTGCGGAATTTTGTCTGAATTTGATAAGTGGCAAAGGGCAAATCTTTGTAAGAACTTACGTACTTCGCGGCCATGGCCGTTAAAACATCTTCATGACTCCAGCCGAGCACAAAATTGGATTTTTTTTCACCCTTGCCCAAAACTTCAAAACCAACTTCCACGTCCCAGCGGCCGGTGGCGTCCATATATTTTTTTTCCACTAGCGCGGGCATGAAAATTTCCTGGCCGCCAATGGCGTCCATCTCTTCGCGAATAATCCCGGCGATTTTCTGGATCACCCGCCAACCCAAAGGCAAAAACGAATAAATCCCCGCCGAGTTTTTATAGACAAAACCGGCACGCTCCAAAAGCTGGGCATTCAAAGCCACTTCGTCTTTCGGCGCGGTCCGTGAAACCTTAGTAAATAATTGCGATTGGCGCATTGTTTATAGATTAGCACCGAAACAGCTTGCTCGCAAAAACTGTCGGACAATGATTTGACAGCAAATAAAGCCCGTGCTAATATCTAGCCGGAACAAAGAAAAGGAGAGGATATGAAAAGGCTCGGATGGGCTCTGCTGGTTCTCGCAGCCGTGGTGGTTTATTTAAATATCGGCTGGGCGATAGGAACCTATCTCCACCAAAACACGCCGCATACGGACAACGGGCTTACCGCACCCACAACTACGATGGCCAAAATCCTGGCCGGCACTGGTTACAATACAACAGACAGCCTTGAGACTGAACAGATAGTGCTTATGATCCTCTGGCCAGTGTATCTTGTGGCATCTGCCATCTGCTGGGTAATAGCCTCGCCTCCTATCGCCTGGATACTGAAACTCATTTTCGCCGGCGGATTAGTAAAACTCCTCGGCGGACTGGGAAATTTGCTGACGGCGCTTGTTCTGATAATTTGTGCTGTTCTACTCCTACAACGTCGCTTTCTTCGTAATCTGTTACTGTAACATCCGGGCCCGTAAGTAGCGCAAGCGAAAACGGGCCTGATTTTTTAATTATCAAATTGTTGTGCGAGCATCGTAAACATCTAAAAAAATAAGAAGCGCTCCGAGTTTTATAGGAGCGCTTTAAAATCTTACAAATGGGGAATATCAATGGATCTTAGAATTTGCAGAGCTTCTTCCAAAAGCTGGGTGGGGATATTTATCTGCGGCATGAAACGCACGTTTTTCGTGCCAGCGCCGAGCAATAAAATCCCTCTGGCTTTTGCCTCCTTAACGAACGCGTCGCGAGTTTCGGCATCAGGAAATCTCCATCTCCTCATCAGGCCAAGTCCTTCGGGAGCGAAACCGCTAAGTGTGACGTAGTTCTTACTCAAAAGGCCTCTGTCCAGAGATTCCATCAATTCCAGAACTGTCATAGCCGCTGCGGCCGGCACGGGACTTCCGCCGAAAGTACCAGAGTGGCGTCCGGGCTTGTCGAAGTCCAACTCGGCTCTCGCCACTGTGGCAGCCAGGGGAAAATCGCCGCCAAGTGACTTGCCCAAACAAAGAATGTCTGGCTCAAGACCGTAATGCTCGCAGGCAAACATCGCCCCAGTACGATAAAGACCCGTCTGAACTTCATCAACGACAAGTTTGATACCCCGATGCCGCAAAAAATCTCGGAGTTCTGTCACCAAATCATAATCAACCACATTAATTCCGCCCTCTCCCTGAACTAACTCAATGAAGACGGCGTTGACGCGGCCGAGAAGACGGTGAAATAACTTTGTACATTTTTCTCGCCAATCGTCACATACAACATGATTTTTCTCCGGGAATGGTAACTTGTAGACCTCCAGACTTTTCGGAAAATGCTCCCGATGCACAGGCTTGCTTCCGTTCAAAGCCAGGGCATAACCGGTACGGCCGTGGAATGCACCTTCGAACGAAACGAAACATTTGCGTTCCGGTCTATCAGCAAGGAGCAACTTGATTGCCGCCTCAACAGCTTCCGTGCCGGAGTTCGACAGGAAAACCTTCTTAGGAAATTTCCCGGGGGTTATTTCACAAAGCCTCTTTTTCAAAAGCGTAGCGGTGGCGTTAGGCCAATCGTGATCCGGCACCTGATCAACCAAGTCAATCTGCCTCATCACCACCCCTTTGATTTCCGGGATCTTATGCCCGAGGTTCATCACGCCAACGCTCGACGAAAAATCGAAATATCTCTTGCCAAAAATGTCCCAAACAAAAGGCCCATCGGCCTTTTTCACAACAATGCCGAAGTCCTGGGTAGACGTTACAGAAACCCCCCTGGATAATTCTTGTAGTTCAACGGGGTTCTTTAACGCACGCCAAAGCTCCTTCTCCCACCGCAACTTCCGCATCCGACACCTCCAAAAAATTCAAAAACTAGCTTTGACCACTCTAAAGAAATTTACATGAAGTTGCAAATCGTCGTGAAGCAGCGACGAGGCGCGCCGAATCCAACTACAACACCTTTGAGAGAAAGAAGATAACGAGTCCCAGGGCGCAAAAGACGGCGGAGATGATCCAAAAACGCATCGTTACCTGCGATTCCGGCCAGCCCAAGGCCTCGAAATGATGATGAATTGGCGTTGAGAGAAAAACCTTCTTGCCGCGCAGTTTCTTGGAGGCCATTTGGATAATAACGGAGAGCGACTCAATCACGAGGATGATTGCGAAAAACGGCAGGAGCAGGGCGGTATTGGTGAGCATAGAAATCACGCCGATTGTAATCCCCAAAGACATGGAACCGGTGTCTCCCATGAAAAATCTCGCCGGATAAATATTGTGCCAAAGGAAAGCGAGGAGCGCCCCGATCATCGTCCCCCCGAAAACGGCCAAGTCATAACGATGAAGAACAAAAGCAACGGTGGTAAGCGCCACAAAAGCGAAAAGCGAAACGCCGCCTAGAAGACCGTCCAGGCCGTCGGTTTCGTTGGCCGAGAAAGCGCTTGCGAAAATGATGAACATAAAAAATGGAATATACCACGCCCCGATTTGCACGCTGCCCAAAAACGGCACGTAGAGAACGTCCCAGTTGAGGCGGAAGTAGAACCACCAGGCGCCGACGGCAGCAGCAATGATATAGAGAACGGACTTTTGGCGAACTTTGAGGCCGCCCCCCGAGGCGCCGCCGAGTCCCAAAACGCCAAGCCAGTCGTCAATCAGTCCAAGAAGCGCAGCGAGAAGCAGTGCCGCAATCGGCAAGTAAGTTTCGGCGCGATTTACAAAATTAAAGTATTTCCAAGAGCCATCGAAAAATCTGCCAAGTAACCAGAAGAGCAACGCCAACCCCAAAACCGTTGACCAAATGATCACGCCGCCTGCGGTCGGCGTACCCACTTTTTTCTCGTGGAACTTATGATAAATCGGGGTCTGCGCCTTTCCCCTGATTTGCTTTTTCAATTGGTGGCCTTTCAAAAAGCGGGACCAGAAAGGAGTCACTGCCAATGCCGCGAAGAAGGCGATGCTTGTGAGAACCAAGATTCTTACGGTTTGGAAAATCATGTTGAGCCCTTACTTAAAGTTATTTTTAAACCAATTGAGTAATTTCTCTGTGTCGTGAAATCGATCCTCGGTACCCAAAACGATTATCACGATCGGCCGCCCCCTGTAAGAAAAAACGGAAAGCAAATTGCCGCTCGCTTCATCAGTATAACCCGTTTTGCCGCCAAGAAAATCAGCGGTCCCCGCAAAATTATTGATGTTTTTAATCAAAATTTTCTTTCCGGAGTTAAGATCCAAGATCGAGACAAGCGGTATTTTTGTAATTCTAAAGATTTCCGGATAACGATTATAGATGAAACCGGCAAGTTTCAGGAGATCCGCAGCCGTTGACTGATTTGATGACGAGAGCCCCGTTGGATCATCAAAGAAGGTGTTTGTGAGTCCCCACTCGCGGACATTAGCGTTCATTTTAGCCAAAAAATCGCCTCTGCCATAGACCCTCGCCGCTGCCTCGGCAGATTCATTGCTTGAAACTAAAAGCATTGCCTTCCTCAAGTCGCCAATCGTAAATCTTGAACTGCTACTCATGTTAAATCTCGAACTGCTCGCGTTCTGTTCCAAACTTTCTATCCGGAAATCGCTTGCCGTGAATGTCGTCGATTGGTTAAGGGGCATATTGCGTGAAATGACGGCTGCAGTCATGAGCTTGGTGATCGAGGCGAGCGGCCAGCGTTTATCCGGATTCCGGCTCCAAAAAACCTCCCCGTTTTGGACATCACCCACGAGCGCCGCTTGGACATTAATCTCGGGCGGCGGATCGTCCTTGTGTTTATAGAAAGCCCGGGCTACAAGGCCATCTTGCGACTCCACTGATCCTTGCTGCTCCACGGCTTGTGGCAAAATTTCCTGCTTCGGTTCGGCAACTTCCGGCGACTGCAGAACAAAAAGCGGCGGATCGAGTCGCGCTAAACTCGCTCCCTCAAACACGGCTGTTGCCCTCTGCTTGTAAAGAGAATTTCGACTGGAAAACATCACAACTGAAATCATCACACCCAAGAATAAAAATTTTTGAAGATTGTCTTCCATGTTTAGGGATGGGTTCTGGTCGTGATTAGTTTTTAGTCTCTTCTCACGATTAAATCACCTTTAAACGGCCAAATCAATCGATTTGCTTACGGGTGCAGGCCCAGGAAACTACTTGCTCCTTGTATTCCCTCACAAAATCAACATACCAAAACTTGCAAATATTATTAAGATTATCCACGGGGCGTATTGACATTAGACAGAAAGTCCAATAAAATCTTATTATCTTCGTATGCTAACTTTTGCAAACATGAAAATAGCACTACTATGCGGCGGGCCTTCCTTGGAAAGGGGGATTTCCCTAAATTCCGCGCGTTCGGTATTAGACCACCTTGAAGGAGATGACATTGAAATAATCCCCGTCTACTATGACTACAAAAGAAAACCGTACAGAATATCAAAGGCCCAATTGTACTCAAACACCCCTTCTGATTTCGATTTTAAACTACACCAATCAGCTGTAGACCTAACGGAACCAACCCTCGTCAAACTTTTAAGGACCATCGATATTGTCTTTCCGGTTATGCATGGACCGTTCGGTGAGGACGGAGGCATCCAAGCTTTCCTAGAAAAGCATAAAATACCTTTTATCGGGTCGGGCTCTGTGGCCTGTAAGAAAGCATTTGATAAATTTATCGCTAACCAATTCCTCAGAGCTAACGGATTTTACACCATGTCATCGGTTGTTTTGAAAATCTACCATAAAGACCACCATAAAATAGTAAGCAATTTCTTCGGGGAATATAAAATTACGCGGGCCATTGTTAAACCCGCAAGTGGCGGTTCGAGCATTGGGGTTTTTTCGGTAAGTACCATAGATGAAGCAATCGATAAAACCGATCTCATCTTTTCTAAAAGGATGGATACTCGTGTGGTGATTGAACCTTTTGCGACGGGCAAAGAATTCACGGTGATAGTTTTACAAAACCGCTTTAACCTACCTGTCGCAATCATACCCACGGAAATAGAAACGGACTATAAAGAGCATCAAATCTTTGACTTTAGAAAAAAATACCTGCCGACACGCCAAGTTGCATATCATTGTCCGCCCCGATTTAGCACTGAAATCATTGAACGGATTCAAAACGATGCCGAGCAGATATTCACATTATTCGGCATGAAAGATTTTGGTCGCTTTGACGGATGGGTTCTTCCGGATGGTAGGGTGTGGTTTTGTGACCTAAATCCCATAAGCGGCATGGAACAAAACAGTTTCTTGTTTCAACAGGCTTCCAGGGTTGGCTTTAGTCATAAAGACATACTGAGATACATTCTTCGCCACGCATGCCATCGCTATAATATCCCATTTCCAGTTTCCAACGATGTAACAACGAAAAAACTACGCCCCGTACATGTTCTCTTCGGCGGAAAAACGTCTGAACGACAAGTTTCCCTTATGAGTGGAACTAACGCGTGGCTAAAGCTTAAGAGGTCTAAACATTACACCCCCAAACCATTTCTACTCGATCTACAAAACAAGGTGTGGGAATTGCCCTATGCCCTAACTCTTAATCACACGGTGGAAGAAATCGCTTATAATTGTGCCCGCTTCCGCATAGCCAAGAAACAATTGGGCAGACTTGAGCAAAAAGTAAAGCTGCGATTGGGACTCGTGGAAAACGATGCCACAGAAGAACTTTTTCAACCCCAAAAGATGACTTTAGCAAAATTTGCCAAAATATCGCCGTTTGTATTTATAGGCCTACACGGAGGATTGGGAGAAGACGGCACCATGCAGAAGCTACTAAAAAAATATTGCGCAAAGTTTAATGGTTCGGACGAGCTTGCTTCTAAACTGTGCCTGGATAAGTGGAGCACCAGTAAATTCATTGAGAACTTGCGGATTGATGGCCTAAGGGTGCCGCCGGGAAAGTTAGTGGATGTCAGTACCCCAGATCTTAATTCGGACAGAAGTTCTAGGTTACTATGGAAACGATTGCGGAGGGAGCTTGAAGCAGAGACGCTTATTGTCAAGCCTCGTGCTGATGGTTGCTCGTCTGGAGTTGTTCACTTATTCTCCCCCGGTGATTTAGTAAAATACGTCGACCTTCTTAAAAAACGAACCCATACTATTCCAAAAAATACTTTTAGGGGGCAAACGGACATCGTTGAGATGCCGCTTGAGCCAATAGATGATCTTCTATTTGAAAAGTTTATTACAACTGACGCCGTTAGGGTGAAAAATAAAAAACTAAAGTACGTCAGAAAAACTGGTTGGGTAGAGATTACTGTCGGCTTACTGGAGGAAAACAAGGAAATACGGGTTTTAAATCCCAGCATCACTATTGCTGAGGGAGAAGTATTAACCGTTGAAGAAAAATTCCAGGGCGGCACGGGCGTTAACCTCACTCCCCCTCCCGAGAGTATCGTCCACCCTAAAGCCGTCAATCACACAAAAGATTTAGTGGAAAAACTTGCAAGGGCGGTTGGTATGCGAGGTTATGGTCGTATAGATGCGTTTATGCACGTAAAAACGGGGAATCTCATCGTAATTGAAGTTAATACACTTCCGGGACTGACGCCGTCTACTGTTCTTTTCCATCAAGCCCTAGCCGAGACTCCACCAATATTCCCCAGTGATTTTCTAGAAAGATTAATCGAGAACAAGGGGTATTAATATGAGTATATTTACGATACTTACATCAAGACGGCAACCCCTAACTTCCTGTTCACGAAATAGCTAAGGGGGTGATTGATTTTCTTTTTTCTCTGCCGCAGCAAATCCCGCCGGAGTAGACTCTGCTCCTGCTATTTCAATTTGTGACTCAAATGCTTTCAAAAGCGACTGGAATTTCTCGTACTCCGGCAGTTTTTCTTTACCCTCAAGCCCCAAGTGCTTAAGGAAATCGAAAGTCGGCTTGTAGAGATAGGCGTTGGGACGCTCCGGATCGGGAAAGCGCTCAACGAGTCCGCGCAAAAGAAGGCTTCTCAAAATAAAAATGGAATTGACGCCGCGGATATATTCTATCCGATTCCTCGAAATCGGCCCGAAATAGACGATGATCGCCAAGGACTCGAGACTCGCGGGCGTGAGCTCTTCCGAAAGTTCCTCTTTCACAAATTTCTCAAGAATCTTGCCGAATTGCGGCTTCGTCACAAACTGAACATTTTCCCCGTCCAAAAGCAGGGTGAGTCCCCTCTCGCCAGATTCCAGCTTTTTTTGGAACGCCCCGATCAAAGATCGCGCCTCCGAAACTTCAACATTTAAAACCGCCGCAATTTTTTTCTGCGTCATGGGTTCACCGTGAATAAAAAGCAGGGCCTCAAGCTCTGCCAACTTTCCATCATTGTTTGCTGTTTCCATCCCGTTAGAAGCAGATCGCGATCGGCGACCTGTAAATGTCATTAGTTTTATTGTAACGACTATTCATTGTTATGTGATGTTGCATATCTAAAGCGATCGCGCCTGCCTGCCGACGGGCAGGGCTTCTAACTGGATCCATGTCTATAGATGCAAATCGCCTAGCCGCTTTTCGCAGTAAGCCGCTCAATGGCACTAAAAACCAAATTTGCCAAGCGGTCTGAATCGTGTCTGGCGATCGTGCCGTCAAGCCACAACTCGGCTTCTGCGTAACGCTGATCGCCGTTCGGAACCGACCTCCGGAGAGGTGCCTTTTTTTCGCCTGCATATTTTGCAAGAAGCCCCTCGGCCGGAAATTTATTGTTTACGAGCACTGCGTCAACCGCCTTGCCAATATAACCCTCAAGGATGGCGACGACTTTCTCCACCGTATACCCCCCCATTCCCAATCCTTCTGTAAGCAGATTGGCGACAAACACGATTGGCGCGTTTGAGTGTATGATACTTTCTTTTACCCCCTTTGGCAAAAAATTAGAGATGACGCTTGTGTAAAAACTTCCCGGTCCGATGCACAACACATCGGCGTCAGTAATAGCCGCGAGAACCGCATCGCTCGCGGGAGTAGTCGGCTCGAGAAAAAGCGCTTCAATTTCCTTTCCGTCATGCACCCCAGCATCCACACTAACTTCCCCCTTGTGGATACTCCCGTCACTGTAGCGCGCGCAGAGAGTCGCCTGATCATTCGTCACCGGCAGCACCCGTCCCTTCACGGACAAAATCTGCCCCAAAGCATCAACCGCATCTCGATAGTTACCATAGACTTTTTCGAGGCCCATAAGCAACACGTTGCCGCCGGTGTGTCCCGGCGATTGTTTGTTCAGTATCCGCCGAAGAAAAATTTTCCGCGCATTCATCTCGTCTTCCGAAAGTGCAACCAGGCATTTCAAAATATCTCCGGGCGGCAAAATGCCAAACCGATCGCGAAGTTCGCCCGAGCTCCCACCCGTATCAAACGTATTGACCACGGCAGTAATATCAAGCCGGGGGTTGTGTTTCAATCCAGCTAAAAGCGAGGGTAAGCCCGTGCCGCCTCCAAAACAAACAACTTTGAGTTTACGAAATTGCATCGTATTATGATTGTTTGTTCGTTATTTTGATATCGCCAAAATGTTCGGATTGCTCGAGAAACACCAGTTGTTCTCGGGCAAGATGAAGAATTGCCAAAAAAATTGCTATGATTTCCATCCGCGATTTTGTGCTCGCCAAATCCCCAAATCGCGCCTCGCGAATATGCTCCATCCGCTTCATGACCTCTTCTATTATTTCCTCAATGGAAACGACTTTCTCTTTAATCGTCTGCGTTTCAAGTTCTAACCCCTTAAAACTTTGGAAAAGCCTCTCGATGGATTCTACGAGAACCTTGATATCCAAACTCTCTCCCGGATAAAAAACCGAGGCGCCGTGAGATATGCCCGCGGACAAAAAGTAGGGCCTGCTAAATTCCCTCTTTTTGCTCCGCCAAAGCTTGGCAAGAATTTGGAGTGCCGGTTTGAATTCCTGATAAATTTTAAGACGCTTTTCTAGGTCCTTAATACTTGCCTCCTCTTCGCCCGTGAGCGTAAGGTCAGGCAAAAGAAATTTGGACTTGATCAATATGAGGCGGCTGGCCACGGCAATAAAATCGGCGAGCAAACGCAAGCCCGCCTCTTGGTCGGCTAGAGCTTTTAAATATTTTAAAAAGTCATCGGTGACTTCGGCCATGCTGATTTCCGTAATGTCCATCTTGCGCTCTTCAATAAGCTCGAGGAGTTTCTCCAGGGGACCGCTGAATTTTTCGAGTTTAAGTTCGTAGGTAGAAACCATAAATATATTTCATCAATTATAAACCACGCGGGCGTCTTTGCTTCCAAGACGGTTTAGAATAGCAAGGTACCCTTCGGTCGTTGATTTTTTGAAGTCCAGACCAAAAAGCTTTGCAAATTTATCAATTCCCTTTTTCGACGACTCTATCTCAACGAATTTCTCTCCTCCGACCATGTCCAGCTCAATGTAAGCGCCCCCGAACTGCCAATGTTCGCGGCTCTTCTTGTAATGGAGCACTTCGACAAAGCCCAATTTCTGCAAGATTTCCGCTGCGATACGCAGATCATTTATCTCAATCTGATACTCATTCCGAACTTTATATTTTTTGGTTCCGGATTTTGCCGGAGCTTTGAGTGTAAGTGTATTGCTATGGCCAGCCCAGCGACGCAGCCGTAGATTCATTTTTTTTCTCCTCAAGTCACCGCGAAATGTATCGAAAAAAAAGTTTTCCTCCGCTCCTTTCCAGATAAGCCGCGCGCGCATCTTCCGAAGTTTCTCGCGAACTCCGGTGAAACTTTTAACGGCGAACTTTAGCTCAATTTCATTCATGGTTAGTTATTAAATCGTTTGATTTTCAGTTGACGAGATATATTAAGTTTATCCTTATACAATACCTGAAATTTAGAAATTTTGAAAATAAAATCGGCTCACAGCTACGTACTGAGAGCCGATAAAGATTCCGATCGAAAAATCTGAAGTTGTACTTGGGGTATGGTGAATTGATATTCCAAAATCCTACATAACGTCACAAATTCGGAAAGTTCCGGAAGGATAACTGGCTTGCGAAAGTATCCCTCTAGACTTTTAATTGTTTCAACGTGAAGCGACTTTTCGTTGTCGATGGCTGCATCGTTTCTCGAAAATCCGAGGAATTCGTCTTTGCTCATTTCTAGGCCGAAGCGCCCAAGAACGTTTGCGAACGCAAAAGCATCGCACCACATCTCGGCAATCCAATGACAATAAGGCGGATACATACGATTGAATTTCCAATATGTAGTGAGATGGGCAAGTTCATGCCAGATAAGAAATTCGGAATGAACATCGGGCTCCGTACAAGGAATTTGTATCACAACTTTTCCCTTTGCAAAAAGAAATGCCTGGGTTGGCTTAAGTTCTGGTCTTACCACAAGGGAAACGCCGAAGTTTTTGCACACATCCCGAGCGGTTTTTTGCCGAAACTCTCCATACCTAATATAAAGGGCTTCTAAGACCGCCTCACGATCTTCCTGTTTTAAATGTGCCAAAACCCCCTCCCTTGGATAAACGAATTTAAGGGCTAGCCGGATACTATATCAAACAAAAAATAAAGGCAGGCAGAAAAATTTCTCACTTCTTCTCCAGAGCCGCCTCAGTATACGTATTCGCCGGGTCCCAAAGAAGCCAGCCGCCGAATTTAGCGGGGTCGCTCGAAGTACCATTCAAAAATACGTCGTAGGTTGCCTGCATTTCTTTTTTGACCATGGCGGCGTCGTAAACCGCGCCGAGATTAAAATCCTGAAGCCAGGGACGCAACTTGGAACGATGAACGGCTGGGGAATTCGGGCCCCCCTGAGTGAGAATTTCATTTGTGGACGTAGCAGTCGAACTCGCTTTATTCATAATTCCTAATTCATAATTCTTGAGACGGGCAAGCGCTCTCTCCATAGAATAGTTGATAACTTCGTAGGGGGCTTTGGCTGGATTTTTGTAACCAAGAGTTCCTGGTGCGAAGTGTGAAGGATAAACCATCGGCGAAACATAGTCAAAATTTTTATAGGCATCCTCGATCACCTGGCCGATGCCCAAATCATCCCAGGTATCAACGGTGGAAAGACCAAAGAGGTCCGCGGAAATTTTTGCGCTGGGCAGATTGTCGCGCAAATATTTGAAAAACCGGGCAATCACTTTGTGTCTTGCAGTTTTTTGATCCCAGAAGGGGTATGATATTTGTCCCAGATCGCCGTCGGAAGCAAAACGAACATAATCAAACTGAACTTCGTCAAAGCCGCGCGCGATGGCGTCTTTAGCGATGGAAATATTATACTCCCAAACGGGCTTCGCTGCCGGATCCATCCAAGCCAAGCCCTTCCGGTCCGTCCAAATTTTGCTAGTGGATGAGTTCTTGAGAGCCCATTCCGGATGCGCCTTCGCCAAAAGCGGGTCCTGAAAGACGGTCTCGCGGGCAATAACGTAAATCCCCGCATCGTGGAGTTTTTTGAGGAGCGCATTTGGCTGAAGAATTCTGATTTCACTTTCTGCTCCAGTAGCTACTACTTCCGGAATACCGGTTTTGTAGGAAACATGTCCGGAAAAGTCTTTGATGTCAATGACCATGGCGTTAATCTCCGTGCGCTTCGCAAGCGCTATGAGTGAATTAACTCTCGGTGTATAGCCGGCAGACCAGCCAGTCAGATAAACTCCTTTCACAACCTCCGGCGGATTTGGAAGCGGCACCTGTTTGGGCAGATCTGTGAGCAGCGGAGAGGGTTTGGACTGAGGCAACACAGAGGTCGGGGCTGATGCCTCGGGAATGCTCGGCAAACTCGCCACAGCTATCTGTACACCTCCATTTTGAGGCACAGCGGCTGGCACAATCACATACACTCGTGGCACAAAAAATAAAAAAAATACGGCGCTAGCAACTGCAAAAGTCAAGGAACCGAGAACGATTTTCATTACGTAAATTTTAACAGCTTGACGCCGATTTGCAATTTTGATAATCTTTTTCCAGTATTGACCAATGAAGGAGTCACTACGTGGCACCGACCAATACCGCCGCACTCAAACTAATGTTGTTTTCTGCACCAAAACCGAAACCAGGAAGCAAATCTGTTCCAATCCCTCAATGCGTAAAACAAGCCAGAAAAGAACTGGATGACGCAGTAATGCCTTTGTATGATGCCTTACAAAAAATAAGATCTATAATAAAACCGAATCTCATAATGACTACGGGGAGTCAGCAAATTCTTGTAACTATAATCGAAGATGATGCCGTAAAAGAATTCAGGATCGCTAGTTTTGAGAACTACCCGCCGGAACGTCTCCAGTAAACACCGCCCCCGTCTAATAAACGGGGGTTTTTCTTACTGACAGTACTTGATAAGAACAAATTTGTTTTGATCCCAAACCTCGTCTATAATCACATAAATGGCTCTCGCGCTCTACCGCAAATACCGCCCCAAGACGCTTGAGGAGCTTTTGGGACAAGAAACTGTCGCGCAAATCTTGAAAAACGCGGCGAAGTCAAATCGCATCGGCCACGCTTATTTATTTTACGGTCCGCGGGGCACCGGGAAAACGACGACGGCGCGGCTTATCGCCAAGCTCTTAAACTGCGAGAAGCGGTACCTCGATCCGGAATTCCAAAAACTCGGCGAGTCCTGCAACCAATGCCGACACTGCCGTGAGATTGACGCGCAAAACTCTTTTGACGTCATCGAAATCGACGCAGCTTCGAACCGCGGCATCGACGAGATCAGGAACCTCAAAGACAGCATCCGCACCTCGCCGTCTTCGGCTGACCATAAAGTTTACATCATTGACGAAGCGCATATGTTGACCGGCCCGGCCTTCAACGCCCTTCTCAAGACCCTCGAAGAGCCGCCAGCGCACGCTGTGATAGTACTCGCCACAACCGAATACGAAAAATTGCCGGCCACGATCACCTCGCGCGCCCAGCGGTTTATTTTCAAAAAACTGTCGAAAATTAAAATTATAGAAAAACTCTCTGGTATCGCCAAGGCCGAAAAAATTCAAATTGACGAACCGGCGCTCGAACTTATCGCTGCCGCTGCCGAAGGGAGTTTGCGCGATGCCGAGTCGCTCCTAGACCAAATTGCTTCACTTGAGGAAAAAATTGGCCTGGCAACAGTAGAACGAATCACCGGCCGCGTCGGCCTCAAAAAAGTCCACGAACTTACGGAATTTATTTTGAAAAAAGACCTGCAAGGGGCGCTTGCCCACCTTAGCGAACTTCAAGAAGAAGGGCACAACCTAGTTCAGCTTACAAAAGATCTCATCCACTATTTGCGAAAAGTGCTTTCGCTCAAAATGAATTCGGGACTGGAAAAAGTCTTTGCCGGAGAACTGACAGCCGAGGAAATAACTAAACTAAAAAACCTCTCCGGGCTCGCGGAAAAAGAAGTGGCTCTCCGTCTTTTGAAATCCCTCATCCGCGCCTACTCCGAAATGCGCTACAGCCCGTTTGCCGTGGTACCACTAGAAGTTGCTCTAATAGAAAACCTATCAAACTAAAAAATTTATCGGAAGTTCAAGAATAAGACGAGTAAAGAAAACAAAAAGACCAGGAACTCAATAACCGCATAGGGGTGCCAGCGCAGATAAATATTTTTTACCCAGTCTTCGTCGCCGTACTTTTTAGCCAACACATCAATATCTTCGTGTCTCCAAATATAAAACTTCCTTCGGGGTAGTTTTTCTTTGCCTGGCGGCTGATAACGATAAAAAAACGTGTAGTGATCTTTTCTTAAAGGATATAACCACTGGATGCCCCAACCGAGGCCCACGCTGTCGTGGAGAAAATGAATGAAGGAACATATCCCGAACAATACGGCCCAGGCCCTACTATAAGGTGAAATCAGTAACACCCCGATCGGAATATACAAAAACGGGAGATGCAACAGGTCGCGATGTTTATGAGCGTCTTTTGAATTTCCTCCTCTCGCAAGATGAAAAACGTAATCGGCATCCATAAGCAAAGAAAAAACAACACCGCCAATGACAAAGGGGGCGGCGAGATTGAAGCCGAAAAATCTGCTTACAAAAATTGACGCTAGGATTCCTGCGCCTATATCAAGCAACATGATTATCTAGTTATGGAAATGCTCTCCCCCAACTCCGCCGCCGGAGCGGCAAACAAAGGGACTGCCGAGCTGGCAAGCCCCTTTGTTTATATTTAGTTCTGTGCAACCTATCTCGTCACCGCGATCGCCTCGCTGATCTCTGCATCCGGAGCACTCACCGTAATCCTGCCGGTAGCGCCGTTCCTCGCGATATTGTATCTCGTCGCAGACGAGGTACCATTCGTGGGATCAACGGGCATAATCGAAACGTAAGTCGGCACAATGCAGGGCTCAATATTGTAATTTCCCCCGCCGCTGCCCATCTGAGTTGTACTCGTTGGAATCGCGCCGGCAGCACAACCGGTCTCGAAAGTACCTCTGTTGTCAGCAAGCCGCTGGCCAACAGAATTTAAGATGGTATTAACGTTTGACCAGCGCTGCGTATTCCTTGCCTGGGCGAATTGACGCGCAGGATTTAAGGCCACAATGACAACACTAGCCAAAATGGCAATGATGCCGATTACAACCAAAAGCTCAATTAGGGTGAACCCTCCGCGCTTTCGATAAAATTTGATCATAAATGTATTGGGATTCTTCGACCTTTGATTTATCTTATTCTAACAAAATGGCCACCGAAGTCATCCACATGGGCCTATCTACGGAATCTCTTCCCAAGAGACCAGAGACACCGGAGTGGCATTCACAACAAGCCTTATATTGCTGATGGTATTGCTGAATTGGCCGTGTGTTTTTATGACTCTCTGCGATCCCTGTACCGTGATCGGCAAAATATCACATGTATCGGGCGCTGAAACAGTTATAGTTTCATTTCCGGCATACGACGGGTTTTTAGAGAAATTGAGTAGCGCTTTATCGGCGCAGGCTTCCGCCAACGCCAGGCTTCTTTCTTTGGCCTCGGAACTGAAAACATTGAAGCGGCTAAAATATATAGAGAGGCTCAACGCCGAAGTGATCACCATTATTAAGAAAACAATGAGAAGCGCTGATGTGATTGCAATATAACCTTTTTGTTTATTTCCTGACATAAATTGTAGTTTGTATCAACGAGGTGGCATTATAAATTGTAAGCTGTCCACGCGGTATAAACTCGGTCGTCAACGTAACCTTTACGCCGGGATTGCTGCTTGAACCAACCTGTTCAAAAAGCAACTGCCTAACTGCAACACTATCGCTGTTCAATGTGGAGGTTGAGCCACTACCGTATCTTACTATTGCCTTCGACAAGAAAGCTTGGATAACAACGGGGTTTGGACTGAAATTGACCTTGTTTACAGACAGACTGGTAGAAGTGGCGTTCGGCGCTGGTTCGTTGATCGCGCTTATGCCGCTTAGCGCCCAAGCAATTTTTCTTATCAGAAAATTAGTCTCTTCCTCAACCTCAGTCCTTGCAAGCGACCTGTAGCGAGACTCGATCAGCTGATAAACCACCGCAAGCACGAAACCGATGGTCATAGAAACCATAACGGCGTAAATCAGAGTCTCAATAAGAGTAAAACCACTTAATTTTGTAGAGTTGCTATTTCGCATCTTCATTGAGGCGCAATAATCCTTAATGCATCATTGCTTCTCACGGATACATAAACCAGGTTGTCTTCATAATCAATACCGGTGGCCTCTTGAGGAAAATTAAGGGCGCTGCAGAGGGTGAGATTAAAGTTGGATAAATTCCATACCTGAAATTCTTTATCGGGGTCGGAAGTTGCGAGAAGAGCAAAATTACCTCTTACTCTGATACCATTCACGTCAGCCCCTAAGCCCGTAGAGCGCAAATTCTGGACTGATGCTGGATTAGTAGCGTCTAAAATATAAAATTCGTCATTGTGGGTGGGAGTCTTGCCCGTAGTGCGTCCGAGATAGAGCTCCGAGCCCGCTAAATAGATGCTTTTCCCATTCTCATCTCCAGGCGCGTTAAAACCGCCTACCAAGGTTATATTAGAGGGATCGCTGATATCGAGGATTTTTAATTTACCGCCGGAAGAATTGGCTACGTAGGCATAGTTGCCTTTTACGTAAATCGCTCCAATGTCGGCATCCAATTTTTTACTGCCCAAGGCAACCGGACTGCCGGGAGTGGAAACGTCAACTATATGGAATTCTGGGCCAGTGGCTTTTTTGGTGCCTAGATAAACTTTGGAGTCGGAAAAAAAGACGGTGTTGCCAACGGCGCCAGAACCCGAAACACCGGGCAACCGCAAAGATGCAATAAGAGTTGGACTGTTGATGTTACTTATGTCAACTATTTGCAACTGGGCCGAGGTATCGCGGTTGGCAAGATAAGCATAATTTCCGCTGACACTAACGGCATTAAGTGATGGCCCCGTGTTAAGGCTTGCTTTAACAACTGGACTTTGAGAATTGCTGGCATCTACCACAAAAAAATCGGGTTCGCTCGGCGATAAAGCTTCGGCTGACATATAAATAATTTTATTTACGACATCGAGATTGGTAGCTGAGATGCCAGGGCCGAGATCAACCGATCCAAGAATTCGAGGACTGCACCAGTTGCCAGGCGGCGCAACATTTCTCCAGTCTGTGAGTATTGAAACAACCTCAACTTTTTGCGGGCGAGCAGGATCCGTCTGCCAACTTATTCTGGCAATGACTTTTTTGGTATTCGCGTCGATGCCTTGGATGATAGTTTCTTTCGTATATATTCCTTGGGTCGAGGAGGAAGAAGCGAGAACGCTAAACCCCTGACGCGCCTGAAAACGAGCTTGCTCTAACAATTCTCTTGCCAAGTAAGAAGCCTCATTCCCCAGCTGAGTATCAACCTGAAGCGATTGGCCGCCGAAGAATACAACTACAGCTGCGGAAATGCCTACCACAATAATTGCCAAAGCAATAATAAGCTCGAGTATTGTCTGGCCACGTTTCTTCATGTTCCAAGCAATTCCTTTTTGACCTGGGTTAAATTACCAATTGATTTGGCCTTCATTGTTTACGCTCATGGTTGTACTGGCAGTCGCATCGGCTAAAATTATTGTCCCGGAACTAGTTGACGTGGATGCCAGGGCTGAAAAAACTATCTCCGAGAGGCCGCTTACAGAAATTGCGTTAGAGCGCGGAAATGTCTCGTCATATTGGGCCGCGCGAGACGCATAAGACGAACCAGCAAAAATTATATAACTGCTGGGGCTCACAAAAACTCCGTGTTGCAAGCCGTAAACATTATCCAAGGCTTGGGTCCTGGCCCGCCGCATGACACTCAATAAAATGTCTCTTTCTGAATTTAAGTCGCTGCTTCTATAGAACTCCAAGCTCACAAAAAGACCAAGTCCAACCATAATCGCAATTATAGCCATTGTTATAACAAGCTCAATCACCGTGAGTCCTTCTCTATCTCCTAAAACTTTGCGTGATTTCATAGATCGGGGTAATAATCGAGATGGCAACGAACCCCACAATCCCCCCCATCACCAAGAGTAGAAGTGGTTCGAGAATGGTTGTAAGATTTTTTGTTGATTCGTCAATTTCCGTCTCGTAGAAATCGGCGAGGTAGAACAAGTTTGCCTCAAGCGTCCCCGTGATATTTCCGACTTCGATCATTCTCGTTGCTATCGGAGGGAATATATTTTCGTGTCTGGCCAAATAAATGTTTAACGGCTCGCCCGTTCTGACAATCTCGGCTGCCCCACGGAGGGCTTTTTGGTAGACGGCGTTTGGCATGCTATCGGCCGTAATCAAAATCGACTCGACGATTTTTGTCCCGCTCCGCAGAAGAAGCCCCAGCGTCCGCGTAAAATCAGCGACATTAGCCATCACCGACAACGATCCCAGAAATGGAGTGGCGAGAATCAAGCGATGGACAAAAAACCGCAAAGGCGACACTTTTCGGGTTAAGAAAAACGAGAGTATGCCGAAACCGATGAGTCCTCCGACCAGTAAAACTCCATAATTAAAAAGAAATCCAGCAGTCGCAATCAGAAATCTCGTAGTCCAGGGAAGTTTCACTCCCAAACTACTAAAAACCGGTATTAAGCGCGGCAGAACCAAAAAAACTAGAATTCCGCTCACACCCAGAGTGGCCACCAAAATAACGGCGGGATAAATCATGGCCGATCTGAGCCTCTGGCGCAGCTGCTGCTTCTTTTTGAGTTCTGTTGATAAATAAACTAAGTTGTCAGCCAAATTTCCGGTTTCTTCCCCAATCTTTATGACGTTTATGAAGAGATCGTCAAAGTGATTTGCGAATTTTTTTAGACTCATGAACAAAAACTGGCCGTTCTGCACGTTCCAGATAACGCCTTCCAAAATGTAAGCCATTGATGCGGAACGAGCTTGTTTTTTAAGCAAGACCAGGCTGTCAATCAAGGCCATCCCACTCTTGACCATTATCGAGAGATGTTTTACGAAGAGTATCTTTTCCGACAGCGATACGTAGAGAAAGAGTGGTTTTCGCATATCATCATTCGCGCATTACTCTTAGAACTTCCTCGATGGTCGTTATGCCGGAGATAACTTTTTGGATACCGTCGTCAATTATAGTCGTCATTCCTTCATGGACAGCAATCTCTTTAATTTGATTAGCACTCGAATGCTTCATAATGCCGTCGCGGATGGCATCTGTGACCTCGAGCACTTCGTGTATACCAATTCTACCATAGTAACCGGTTCCACCGCATTCCTTGCAGCCCTTGCCATAGTAGAGAACTCGATCCCTTGTCTTCTCTAAAATTTCTTTGGGAATCACGGTTGCCAAATTCTGCATCTCGGCCGCACTCAGTTTCTTCCTGGTCTTGCAAACAGAGCAAACCTTTCTAACTAATCTCTGGCCAATAGCTATGTTCACGGTGGAAGCAATAAGGAAGGGCTCTACTTTCATATCAAGCAGTCGCGGCAGAGTGGTTGCCGCATCGTTGGTGTGAAGAGTCGAGAGAAGCAAGTGACCAGTCAAAGCGGCGTTGACGGCAATGTTAGCCGTCTCCTGGTCGCGTATTTCCCCCACCATAACGATGTTGGGATCTTGCCGGAGAATCGACCGAAGTCCGTTTGCAAAAGTGAGTCCGGTCTGAGGATTTACCTGTATCTGATCTATCCCCTCAAGCGAGTATTCAATTGGATCTTCGATGGTGATTATCGAAACTGATTCGGTGTTAAGGGTTTTGAGAATCGTGTAAAGCGTAGTTGTTTTTCCAGATCCAGTAGGCCCAGTGGCCAAAATCATACCATATGGTTTTTTGCTCGCCCGCTCGACAATCGCTAGGTCGCGTTCGGAAAAGCCGATTTCTTTCAGCGTAAAATTCTGTCCTTGTTCAACAAGAAGGCGAAGAACTGAGTTTTCTCCGTAGTAAGTTGGAGCCACTGAAACACGGACGTCGAACCTCACTTTCGGAAGGTTGATCCTGAAACGGCCGTCCTGCGTTGCTTGGTGCTCGTCCGTACGAATACCGGATAAAACCTTAATACGGGAGACTATTTCGTCTTGGATACGCTTAGGAATGTTGAAAACATTGTGCAAAACGCCGTCGATTCTGAACCGCACCACCATATCGTTTTCGGATGGATCGAAGTGGATGTCAGAAGCCCTTGTCTGATAAGCATAGTCGATGATTTTGTCGACTATTCTAATGATGGAAACCTTATCTGGCGACGCAGAAATTTCTATATTAATTTCCGATTTAAGATCGAATTCTTGGGTTTCTTGAACCATTTCGTTTACTCTATTCCTTTGCTTTACATGTTATTATAGCATATTATAAGGCGGCATTTTAGTATCATTGCCGGATCGTCTAATGGTAGGACACATGCCTCTGGAGCATGTTATCTTGGTTCGAATCCAGGTCCGGCAGCATTGACATTTTACTATCGGCGTGTTCTCGTTATATGAGGCTGTCCTGCAACCCGCAGGGCTTCTTTATTGAAATATTTTTGTTATTCGTGCGCGACTTCGACCGTTCTGTTTTTATAAATTAGAATGCTTCGCAGATTCGAGAGCAAAATCCTCTTTTCCGATGCGCTGCCATTTTTGAGAAGGTGCTTGGCGTAGGATTTTGGATCGATTTTCTCCGGATCAAGGCTGATAGCGTCCTCTTTGCCGAGTACCACCGATAGATTCTTTAGCCGCGCGATTTCATGCTCGCACTGCATCACGACGCCAAGCTCATTGAATTTTATATTATCAATGGTATCTGCGATTTTTGTCATAAAATCATCTTCTTTTATATACTGATTCTTGCAGTTTCTGTCCTTGCTCCGGCCGCAGCCGTAATAGACGCATCTCGTTGTCGTCCCATCTTTTCTCTTTACGAATTTCTGTTCTGCGATGATATGGGATCCGCAGAGACCGCAGGAGATAAGTTTAGTAAAGGCAAACTCGCTCGCCCCTCTGCGTGTTTCCTCGCGCTTCAGTTGGAGTTGAACTTTTCTGAAAAGATCTTCGCTGATGAGCGGCACGTGTTTGCCCTGGTACCAGTTCCCGCTTTTTCTCGGGAATTCGAACATCCCGTAATAGAATGGGCTCGTGAGGACGCGATAGATGCCGGAGAGGGTAAGCGGTTTGTCGCCTCTTGTGCGGAATTTTCTCTCGTCCTTCAACCAATGATAAATTTTCCTGCCACTCCAGCCCCCGCCAGCTTTCCTGAAAATCATTTTCAGGACAGGCTCACGCTGTTTATCAACGGCGACTTCGCATTTCTTGTCTCTCAACATCTGATTGAGATATCCCAAGGGGGCTTTGCCTGGCCAGAGGCCGGTCTCAACCCTGGCCCGGAGGCCGCGCATCACGTTCACGCCCTTATTGTCGTTTTCGAGCTTCGCCTGAGAACATAGTATCATGAGAAGAAACTTCTCGTTTGGCGTGTTTGAGAATTTCTGCCCAAAAGTGCGAACCTCGACAAGCTGGCCCCGGTCCATCATGTCAACAAGTTTGCCTAGATCGCCTGCGTTGCGTGATAACCGGTCGGGTGCCCAAGTTATGATGCCGTTGAATATGCCACTCCTGATACTCTCAAGAATTCCGTTGAAAACTGGGCGTTCTCCAGAGTTCTTTGCCGAATGACTCTCTTGCCGTATTTCCACGATATCGAGCTTCTCTCGTTCCGCGATGCGGGACATCTCCTTTATCTGGCTTTCGATGGAAAGCGCTTGCCGCTCGTCCTGCTCGCTCGATTTTCTAGCATACATGCAGTATTTGACCTTTATGGGTGGCTGCACTTTTTGTTGGGTCGCGGCTTCCATCAACCCTTCGTTTGTGTTCATCAAGGGAGAGGATGCCGCCACAGTTGGGGAAGTCAAGGCCCCAAAACGCCTTGAATGGCTTGTTTGAAAAAACCCCACCACCATGAACCGTTCCTGGTTTTTACAAATCAATACCAAAGATAAAGGGGGCTCGCGCATTCCACGCGTTGGCCTTCTCTTCTTATTTTATACCGAAGAATCCTTTTTTCTTCTTCGCTGGCGGTGGAGGCGCGCCCCCCGATCCCGCTCCCACTTCAACCTCGCAAAACTCGCCAACTTCGCTTTCGAGACCGCCTAAATCTTTTTCAAGTTCTTTTTTGAATGCTTCCAGATTTTGCAATGCCTCTAAATCCATCTTCTCCTCTGCCTTTTCTTCCATTTTGCCTTCGCGATCAAACTTCGGCCAATCTTTCCGTTCCGGCGGTTTGCCGTAGGCGAATTCAACAACCTCCCGCGGACCGAGAAATTCTGATTTTCCGGAAACATTTTCCGGCGGCTTCACGTCGAATGACGCGATAACGCCACCCGAGCCGTATGTCGGATTCTGTTCCCATCCATTACTCGTGAAAAATCCGAAGCGGTCTTTGAGTATCTGGTAGAGATACGCCCTGTCGGATGCTACGGTGCTCTGCGAGACAAATTCCTTCCAGAGGTAATAGTCAATCTCGCGATTGTAACCGTCCTTCTGCCACTGAGTGATGACATTGTCGATGGCGCGGATCGAAAGCACGGATTCTTTCAAAAGATAGCGCACGGAGCGGCCGCCGCCCTGCTGGAAATAGAAGGCATTCGAGACTTCGCGTCCGGCGAATACGTCTTCCGTGACGCGCGCGGCCTTCGCCAGGTTCCATAACTTGACGATGCTGTCGCGCGGCGCTTCGAGATTGCCGTTCTTGTCGATTGCCCGCGAGAGCATCAGATGAAACAGTTCATTGCCAAAGCCCGCTTCGGCTTCCAGGCTACCCTCCGTTTTTTGCGGCAAGTAATCGTATTCAAGCTTGTAAAGCCGCGAAAGGAATGCCGGATCCATGTCCTGCCGGTCAATGTATTTTTCCTGCCCCTGATTCAGGTTGCCCGTCATCATCACACCGTACCCAGTTTTCACCTCAACGCTTGTTCCGGAGTTCTGCTGGACATTCACCTTATCTCCCACGCGCCGCGTGAGAATATGGTTCAAGCTGATCAAGATCTCATGCGGAATCGCATTCACCTCGTCAATGATCACCGGCCGCCCTTCTTGCATCGCACGATAGATCGGGCCGAGAAAATAATCCGAAATCGTCCCTCCTCCAAATCGCGTGAGGTATATCTGAAGAATTCTTTCGTGCGCACGGTTCTTTTCCGCCTCGCGTTCTTCGGGAGAAAGCGCTTTCAACTTCTCCTCACTTTTACCAACCCATGCCTCATATTTCTTTTCGACTTCATTCGCGTATTCATCGAGTGCTTCTTTCGGAATTTTATCGAGTGCGAGGACCTGATGGCCATACAGTTCCGCGAGCGTCGTATGCTTCGAACCTGAAATGATGAGCGCTTCTTTGCCGATATAATTTCGCGCGATGTGCATCGCGAGTTCCGATTTTCCGCTGCCCAAATGACCATAGATCAAAACTGGCTTGGCGGCGTTGAAATGCACGACAATATCCTCAGCTTGCCCTTTCACGTATGGCGTTTCGACGATCCTTCCGGCCATAAGCTCTTTTTTATATCCTTTCAATTCCTGGAGGTGAAGGCCGATATACGCCTCGGGCGAGCTTAGAAGAAGCGCTTCTCGATCTTTGTCGAGCGCTGCAAGTTCTTCGCGGATTTCACCGAGCGCTTCCTGTTCGGCGCCCGAGGGCTCCCTGTCAACCGTTTTCAAAATTTCCGTTTCTTCGCCAAGAAGAATTCCGTAGGCTTTCTCGATTCTATGCTCTTCGCGCAACGCCTTGGCAAGATTCTTTGACCGCAAGCCAACAAGCGAGCGATCAGGAGATCCTTCCTCGCCTAGAATGTCCTCTGCGGCTTTTTCAAAATCCTCCTCGCGGCCGAGGGCTTTTTTCGCGACGCGCTTCCGCCCTGCAGCTTCAATAACGGCCGCGTTTCCGGCTTTTTCCCGTTCCGCTTTTGAGAGCCCCGTTTCCACCCGAAGCTCCTGCGACGCCCGCTTTGATTGCCGCTTGGGGATCTCGGCTTTGTCCACGTTTTCCTCTATTTTTTTCCACTCCTCAGGCGAGAATTCTTTTGGCATGAAAATGATTTATCTTCTGTATTATACTCGATAAATTGATAATCTGCAAGTATTCAACTAACGAAAGCAGGAAAAAATCGAACCGAAGACAAAGGACAAAAAAGAGAAAGGATCAAATCCCAAGAAATTACCCCCTCACCGCGGAACGCGCGCCGATGCGCTCAAGGCGAACCGTCGGAGCGAACCTGCCCAAGCGCGCCTGCCGACGGACGCGGCCCCAGCACCCGTCCGGGACGTAGTCGGAAGCCGGGAAATAAGCGCCGGTGTTGTAGGCGATGCTGCCCTTGCCTTGATAGTCGTCGATCGCTTGGTTTGTTGTTTCAAGATAAGAGACGGCCCGCGTGAGCCATTCCTCGGGGGTAGTTCCTGATTCGTGCTCGTACGCCCCTTTGCCGATCTTTGTGAGGTAGTCGTTGGGGGTCTGATTCGCTTCCAGCTGCTTCCTGCCTCCGATGTCTTTGCCTTTGGTTGCCCTCGGAATGTTGGGGTTGGATTCAACAAGGATGATGCGCCAGGCAGGAGATATTTTTCCTTGCGTTTCCTTGAGGATGTCTGCTTTTGTCTTCCCGCCGTGGTTCTGACTGAACTCCTTGGGATCGTAGATTAGGGTGCCGTCCGCATCCGCGCCGTTGTATTTGTCCCACACCCAGACGGGCTGATTCGTATCGAGATCGAGGGGTTCATTGGGATCTGCATCCTTCTCTTTTGTGGCAAAAAGCTTGGTTCTTTGAGGATCGGGGACGCGCTTTGTGGGATCTTGGGGATCGGGCATATCCGCGTAGTGTGCGAGCAGTAATTGCCTGTATTTTTCTATGAGGTCGTCGAGCTTTATGCCGAAGGGAACAAGGAGCAACTTCGTGAATCCTTGATCCGCTTTCTTCTCGAAGACAGCTTTCTTTTCTCGGATGAGATTTCTCACCTCCTGATATGAGGGCATGAGATAGGGCTTGAGGTCGATGCCTTTGATGCCTTGCGCACCCGAGGGAAAGGTCTCAAGGATGCCTGCCCCGAGGAGGATGTTCTTTTCCGATTCGTATTGATTCCTCAGGTTGAGCTTACGCTCCAGGGGAAAGATCAGGCCTTCGCGCAGTTCCCTGATCCGCGCTTCAATCTCGAAGCGGAGGGTTTGCGCCCGTTCCGGACGCCCCGTCCTTACCGCTTCGTCAAAAGCAACATCGAACTCCGCCCGCAAGGTCTTGAGGCGGGCAAGCTCGGATTGGGCCTGGGTGCAGGAGAGAGATTCGCGGGGCATGGATAATTTATACTTGTTATATTATCTGAAATTCACAAGCTTGCAATTATAATCTCACGTTCCCAAGATATTTTTTGAGCAGTTCGGCGATGGCGGGCAAAAGATTCTGGATGTCTTTGCCGACGATTTCACCAAGCTTTTCTTCGCGGTTCACGTTCCAGACGGCATTGAAAGTTGCTTTTTCTTCTTCGCTCGTCTCGCCGATCTGGAAGGCGCGCGCGATCACGGAGATATCGTCAAGCGTATCAACGGCGCGGCGGGCGGCTGCGGCATCCGACGATCCGCCGTCCGTGATCTCAAAAATCATTTCCATGATTCTTTCCTGGGCTATTTTATTGCGCTCTTCGGGCGTGATTTCTTCGATAATTTTTTCGAGCGCGGTGTTGTCGTAGGTGTTGCCAATCGTATTCTGTAGATGCTCAACAATCTTCACGATCTCGACTTGCTCGTCTTCGAAATTGGACTCGGCCCGAAGTTTCTTGATCTTTTTCTCCTCGTCGCCGAAAATCCATCCTTCGGTATCCACTTCGAGCTTCGTCTTTGTCTGCGACCGCGTGAGATTGAGATGCGTTTCGAATTCACGGAGTGACGACAAAAGCAAAACGAAACACTGCTGAAGCACATGACGCTTCGCCTCGTTCATCGAACCCGACATGTCGCCCACTAACCGCAAACGGATGAGCTCCGGCCGCTCTATAAGGTTTTCTTTCGAGACCATCTTCTGCATCACTTCCGCTTTCTCGATGTCGCCTTTCTGGATCTGCGGCCATTCCTCGATGGTTTTCTCGATATCAAGCTCGGATCCCATCTTGAAGTGTCCCGCCATTTCGCGCTCGATTTTTCGCGTCGAGCCGAAAATGATTCTCTGCCACAGCTTCGTGAGTTCCTCAAGATACGGCGCGACCTCGGCCTCTATTTTCCTGAATTGCCGCAATGTCTCTGATTTCACGCCGTGCTTCTCGCACCACGTCTGATCTATTTTTTCCTGTCCCGCTTTCGCTTTTTCTTCGGCGGTCTTGCCTTCATCGGCTTTTTTCGCCATGTCTTCGGCTTCTTTATTCTTTTTGTCGATTTCCGCCTTATCTGCCCATTCCTTTATGTCATTGTCGTCGAATTGATCGGGGTTATTGTCGTTCCAATCTTTATAATCCCCGCTGAACGGATTCGCGTCCTCTGGCGAGTCGTCGCCCTTTCCTTTGCCGCCTTTTTGTTTGTGCGGCTTTTGCGGATCCCACTCGTCCAGATCTTTTTTGAGCAGTTCCCCGAAAATAGGCTCAAGCGTTTTTTGTAGAACGAAATACCGCTGCCCGGCTTTCGTATCGCGTCTGCCACGCGGCTTTATGAAATTCTCGACGATTTCCCTTGCCATATATTCCTTGCCTTGGAACGCGACTTTCTCTTCAAGCGCCGCTTTCACTTCGTCGCTTATCTGAACCTCCTCGCCGGGAACCATCTCTTCACGGAGCAGTTTATAGAGGAATTGCATGTGACGCGGCAATTGCGCGTAGTCGGTTTTCGGAAAAAGTTTGTCGCGATAGAGCGCATCCACCTGATTCCCGCCAGCCGTTCCCGGCTCATAGCGCGGCGCCTTCCGCGCGACAAGATTATTCACGTACACATCATCGAAAATATTGTAGAACGTATGGTGGATCTGATACGCAGCCCGCTCGGCAGCATTCATCGTCTTCTGGGGATCTTTCCTGCTTGTCGGTTGCTGTTTTTTCAACCGGTCAATAAACGTCGGATCGGACGCGCCATATTTTTGCACCCATTTTTGAAGAATCATTGCGCCGGTCTTTTTCGCCTGCGCCTGCACATAATCGAAATTCTCCATCATCCGTTTCGGATCTTCGGCCAAGTCCCGAAAGTGCGAAAGTTCGTGCAGATTCGCCCACAGGATTTGCTCGCGGCTGTATCCCCGCTCGGCGAACCACTGCGCGGCCAGATTTACCTCGCCGTTCTCAAGGTCGATATAAAATTTGTCGGACAGTCTGAAGCGCAGCGAAACATCCTGCGCGAATGTCTGAAAAAACCGTCGATAGGAATCAACCATCGCCTGCGCCTCTCTTTGATATTCGGCGGGTTCCCGCGGTTTTTCTTTTTCTCCCGATTCAGGAACGACAAATGACGGCTTTTCTTCTCCGCCTTCTACGTTCTTGCGAAAATGAATTTTCTCGGCAGGCATGGTTATAGTTCCTCTAATATGCCAAGCGTTTCCCAATGAAATGCTTTGACGTATTTCGTCTTCATATGATTTTTTACGAGACCGCTGTAGCTCGGAATATTCCTCAGAGTAAGCCGCTTTTTGATTCTTGACAAGTTGCGTTTATTGAGCGTTCTTCCCGTGGTGTATATCCGCATGCCCAAGAAATGCAATCCGTGTTTAGCGCGGACGATAATATTATTTTTCTCATGCAACGCGAGGTCAAGCCGTTCGCGGAGAAAAATGGTCGCATCGCGCTTGATTCGCTCCGCCGCCTCGCGGGTTGGCACGATTACAATGAAATCATCGCCGTAGCGCACGTATCCCTGCGGCTTCAAAACTCGTTTTACAAACCAATCAAATCCGCTCAAATAGATATTCGCGAAAATCTGGCTCGTAAGATTCCCGATCGGTAATCCCTTTCGTGGCGTCTTCAACTCTCTCTCTCTCTCTATCTCTCTCTCGAGAGAGAGAGTAAAACAAGGCGAGCTTTCAATTACTTCGCGCAAAATTCCCAAAGCGCGGAAATCGGAAATTTTCTCCTTGAGTAATCCAAAAAGAACGTCGCGATCAACGCTGTCGAAGAATTTCACGACATCGGAACGCCAGACAAAACTCCTCGGATAGAGGTGAAGCAAAGCCTGCGTTCTCTGAATCGCCCCGAGTAATCCTTTGCCTTTCCTGCACGACCAGACATCGGAAATGAATGTCGGATCATAGATCGGCACGAGATATTCGTACAATAATCTATGAACCACGCGGTCGCGGATGCTTGCAACCGCAACACGGCGTTTTTTATTGTCCGTGACATAAAAAACTTCGTACCCGCCATGCCGGTATGAACCGCTGCTCAAATCTTCGAAAAGCCGGAATAGATTCTCTTCTAGGTGATAGGTAAAATCTTCCAGTTCGGCGGAACGCTTTTTGCCTCTTCTGAATTTCCACCACACTTGCCAGATATTTGATAAACTTAGATCAATCGCTACTATCCCTGATGGTTGTTCCATCGTCAAATCATATATTATACTGCTCTCATGGAAGCTACCTTGCCAGTTATAAATAGAATATACGAACTTTACAAGCTTATGGTTGATATGAATGAGCACCTTGAGAAACGGCGGCGTTATTCACTGGGAACCAGCTTGGAAACAAGCGTGCTCGCATGCCTTGAAGAGTGCGTCATGGCAAAAAACGCGCCAAAACCGATGAAAGCTGCGTACCTCATAAAAGCATCCGCACATCTCGAAACGGCCACCTTGAAACTGCGGCTATTTCTTGAATTGGGCGCGGCGAATGAAACCAAGATTTTCCAGGCGCAGGCCAACGCCGCCGAGATCGGCAGAATGATCGGCGGCTGGCTCCGATCGCTAAACTGAAAGCGTGCTCCGCGAAGAAGAATTTCATGGAGCACGCTTTCTTTTTTATGCATACCTCTCACCGCGGAACGCGCGCCGATGTTCTCATTGCGATTCGTCGGATCGTTCCTGCCCAAGTTCGCCTGCCGATTGTCGCGGTTCCAGTACCCGTTCGGGACGTTGTCGGAAGCTTTTGGCGATAATGCCCGTCCATTTGTTTTCTTTCACCTCTCCAATGTTCCAAAGAACCCGAGAAGTAGGCATCACTCATCCGTGAGGGGGTATGATTTTATGTTGCGTTGCCGGAAGCGCTTGCGCATAGCGCAAGCGATTTCTTCCATGGTGTGGCAACTCAACGTGCGGTAGCCTATTCCAAGATAGGTTGCTATTCACCGCTTGCCAGATTCTACCAAAAATCGAACCGAAGACAAAGGACAAAAAAGAGAAAGGATCAAATCCCAAGAAATTACCCCCTCACCGCGGAACGCGCGCCGATGTCCTCATTGCGAAGCGTCGGATCGTACCCGCCCAAGGCCGCCCGCCGACGGTCGCGGTACCAGCACCCGTCCGGGACGCGGCCGGAAGCCGGGAAATAAGCGCCGGTGTTGTAGGCGATGCTGCCCTTGCCTTGATAGTCGTCGATCGCTTGGTTTGTTGTTTCAAGATAAGAGACGGCCCGCGTGAGCCATTCCTCGGGGGTAGTTCCTGATTCGTGCTCGTACGCCCCTTTGCCGATCTTTGTGAGGTAGTCGTTGGGGGTCTGATTCGCTTCCAGCTGCTTCCTGCCTCCGATGTCTTTGCCTTTGGTTGCCCTCGGAATGTTGGGGTTGGATTCAACAAGGATGATGCGCCAGGCAGGAGATATTTTTCCTTGCGTTTCCTTGAGGATGTCTGCTTTTGTCTTCCCGCCGTGGTTCTGACTGAACTCCTTGGGATCGTAGATTAGGGTGCCGTCCGCATCCGCGCCGTTGTATTTGTCCCACACCCAGACGGGCTGATTCGTATCGAGATCGAGGGGTTCATTGGGATCTGCATCCTTCTCTTTTGTGGCAAAAAGCTTGGTTCTTTGAGGATCGGGGACGCGCTTTGTGGGATCTTGGGGATCGGGCATATCCGCGTAGTGTGCGAGCAGTAATTGCCTGTATTTTTCTATGAGGTCGTCGAGCTTTATGCCGAAGGGAACAAGGAGCAACTTCGTGAATCCTTGATCCGCTTTCTTCTCGAAGACAGCTTTCTTTTCTCGGATGAGATTTCTCACCTCCTGATATGAGGGCATGAGATAGGGCTTGAGGTCGATGCCTTTGATGCCTTGCGCACCCGAGGGAAAGGTCTCAAGGATGCCTGCCCCGAGGAGGATGTTCTTTTCCGATTCGTATTGATTCCTCAGGTTGAGCTTACGCTCCAGGGGAAAGATCAGGCCTTCGCGCAGTTCCCTGATCCGCGCTTCAATCTCGAAGCGGAGGGTTTGCGCCCGTTCCGGACGCCCCGTCCTTACCGCTTCGTCAAAAGCAACATCGAACTCCGCCCGCAAGGTCTTGAGGCGGGCAAGCTCGGATTGGGCCTGGGTGCAGGAGAGAGATTCGCGGGGCATGGATAATGAAAATAGTTTAACGACAGTATAGCAATCTGTCTCGAAAAAAACAAAAGACCAAGATTTTTCAACGGCTTGCAATAATTTTATGGTTATTTCAGAAAAAATCGAGGAAAATCAATACCGAGGGCAACGGGACGACCCACACGGTTCGAATCCTGGTGCGGGCAGCCATCAATACTTTTTATCCTAAGACCTAGCGGGGTAAAAGCGTTGATATCTCCGTACTGCCCATGTCATACCGGCTGAGTGCCGTATTCAAGAAGAAAAACCGCCTAATTCAATCGGCGGTTTTTCTTTTATCGGAAGTTGTTTTAAGATCATTCATTTTGTTAAGACCCTCTTCAATCTGATCAAGCACACTCCCAATAGTTTTGAAACCAAAGATGCTTTTTAAAATCGGGCGAGCTCCTAGTGTTATTTGCCAACCATGAGGATCTCCTGGTTTTTCAATTCTGATAAATTTATCCCCGATCTTAAAAAAATCTCTATCTGTTGCATCGCCGCCCCCTTTCTTCGTTAGGATAACTTTCATTCCCCTTTTTTCAAGATTTTTTATAAATTCGTCACTATCAAAGTAGATGAAAATTGATAGTTTTCTAAATATAAAATCACGAAGGTATTGGATTTTTAAGCCGCTCAAGAAAATCGGCCTAATAAAGTGGACTTTTACTTTTTCACGCAGCTCGTGAATGCTCAACTTTTGATAAGTGGTGAATTCTTTTTCGAATTCTTCTTGTTTCATTGGTTCACCTAAATAGCAACAATTGTCCCATCTTCCCGTAATAAAGTCATGATAAAGATAGTGCTTGAAATTTAATCTTTTGGTCATTTCACCCCTGCCATCATCGGCCTGTCTAATGAAACCAAAAACTAAATTATCGAATTTAAATAGCTCGATAAAGTTTTCTTTTTTGTAAAATTCATCGAGAATCGAATTAATCTGGGAAGTGTAATACTGATCGGGGGAGCTTAGCTCATGTATTTTCTTCGGTTTATTGAAGTAAAGGTCAATGCCCTCTCCTTCTTTAAGCAACTCTTTGTACTGAGCCGACCTTACCATCTGTCTACTAAATCTCTCAAATTGCTTCATCCATTTTTGTCCATATTTTAGATAGTATTTTTTCAGACGTTCCTTCAGGTGCTCTTCTGTAAGTTCACCTCTCTCGTCATCCTCATAAAGATCTGTGATTGTTTTAGAAACCTCACCAGTTTTTACCTCTCCTAAGCCCCATTGCATCACTCCTTTCTTATCGACCCATACTTGAATCACGTCACCGACTCCTACGATACTCGTGAGATCAGAAATAAGCGCAAACTGATAAAGCTCTTTATTGTATTGTTTGATAAAAAGTTTAACGCTTTGAATATTGCGATCCACAAGGAATCCACTGTTCGCGTTCTTAACCGAGAGATTCGTTATAGCCGTTTCTTCGGAAACGACCGACCAGAGTATAGCATCTGCTAGTTCCTGAAAAACCAATTTCTGGTAATGCAATTTTTGGAAGGAATCATTATAATCGAGGTTCCCTTTCTTTTCGAAATCTTTAATCTCTTTCTCAAGAAAAAGCGTGGACTCAAGAATTATATCTTGAGCTTTTTTAAAACCTTCGAATCCTCGTGAAATAAATTTCCTAGAGAATTCTGGGTCTGCAAAAAGTTCCGTAGGGTTATCGATATGTTTTTTAATCTCTTCCCCGTAAATATTGGTGGCATAGATCAATATTAGATCTATCACATCGTTCACGTTTTTCTCAAAAATTGTCTCATTCATATTCTAGGGTGTCTTATGTGCTTGTCCTCTGATATACTTTAATCATGGATGCCGTTTTTGTACAAAATCTCATCAAGGGAAAAATCGCTGAAATTATCTTCGAGCAGATGTTTAGAGAGTCCGGAAAATATACCATACTTCATTCCGGTTATGAGTATACTCTTCCGGAGCTTGCTCAATATCAACACCTTGCAGAAGTGAAAGCAGTCATAGAAAACATCCGAAATGCTCCAGATTTTATTCTTATTTCCCAAGACCATAAAGAAGTGCACCTGGTTGAAGTAAAATACCGACGGCAACGACACGACGAGAACCTTAAAGAAATAGTAGGGAAAACTTTAGAAATCTGGAATCCTTCATGGCTCTTCGTAGCATCACCAGATGGATTCTTTTTTGAACCTTGCAATACGGTATTAAAAAATAATGGTCAAATCGGACCTCTTTATGACAAGTGGGTTCCTTACGATATCCAGAAAGACTATCTAAAACTTCTTAATCAGTTCGAGCCCCAGTAAAAAGTTATTCTTTAACCTCTTTAGTCACTTTTCGATAAGTGAAATGGATAGGTTTCTTTAGACAGCGATTCGATGATTTTTATAACTTTATCACGCCGCTAACCGCTCGGCAAACACCGATGGCGGCATCTTGAGGGCAGAATGGATTCGCGTGTGGTTGTACTGC